>LSQX01300938.1_pt2 | contig 13966 bp, 17 predicted proteins | sample 654561 | NCBI WGS metagenome assembly LSQX01 (sample SAMN04489861, study PRJNA283612) | anaerobic digester metagenome | isolation source: 4 biogas reactors fed with cattle manure at either 37C or 55C with and... | place: Denmark: Kongens Lyngby | collected 2014
TTTCTACACCCTTAAATGCGAAGAGTCGCTTTGGCTGATTTCAAAGTAACCCGCGAGCAAGTGACTGCCTGGCTGAAAAGAGAAGAGGATGATGGTTTTCTAGAGCTTGGCGACAAAGAGTTAGCGGTGTTTCTTAATGGTCTTATCAACCTTAAGCGTGGTAAGCGCGAGGGGGAACAGCCGAAGCCAGAAGAGCATCTGAATAATAATATGGTGTTCCAGAAACTGCGAATCGCTCTAAACCTAAAGGCGGAAGACATTCTAGCTATTTTTCAGCTGGTAGATTTGCGGGTTAGCAGCCATGAGCTCAGTGCTTTTTTCCGTAAACCCGGGCATAAAAATTATCGTGAGTGCCAGGCCCAAATTTTACGTAATTTTTTACTGGGTGTGCAGCGCCAACTGCGACCGCACGCAGAAGATGTGGACTGACAATCGCCTTTGTGTACGGTGAAGCAAGCCCAAACGCGCAATCAGAAATGACTGCGCGTTTTTTTTGCCATAAATAGTAAGCGAGTATGAGCAAAGTAACGAAAACAGTTGTCCAACTCTCCGTATGCAAGGGTGAGGTGTGCGTTTCGTTAAGCCCGTGTTACAGGTGTTCGCATTGCTTCATTTATTGCATTGAACATTGACAATAATTCACATTAAAGCCTAGGGTTGTCTACCGACTAGGTTGCCTTTTGGAGGCTCAGATCATGGCTAAAAAAAATACAAACGTAGATAAGGAACAGCTAATGGAGGAGTTTAAAGCCCTCGTTGCTGATACCGAGCAATTGCTACAGCACTCTGCCGAGTTAACCGGTGATAAAGCTGAAGAGCTACGCGGACAAATTAATTCTAGCTTGAAGCGTGCTCGTCAAGCGCTGAGTTCCACGGAACAAGCGATGCTTGAACGCGGCAAAGAAGCCCTGAACAGCAGTGAGGAATACGTGCGCGAGCATCCGCTGCAATCGCTAGCCATCGGCGCAGGAGTTGGCTTTTTGCTAGGTTTGTTAGTGTCTAGGCGTTAACGATGACAGAGCATAATAGCTATTTGGATTCTTCGCGGCGCTTAGGCGCCGCAACGCTCGATTTAATCAGCGATCATGCAGAGCTTTTTGCCCTTGAGTTACAAGAGCAAAAACGCCACAGCACGCAACAATTAATCTGGCTTGGGCTGATTGCCGCCTGTGGTTTTATGCTGTTTTTGTTATTAAACGGTTTGCTGGTGGCGTTGCTTTGGCCTGTGTACGGGCCCCTGCTGCTGGTGGCGATGTCCGTGTTTTATGCGCTGGCTGGAGCCGTCTGCATTTGGCGCATGAAACGAGAGCAGCGCCGCACGCAGCCACCTTTTAGCGCTTCGCTTGCGGAATTCAAGAAAACCAAGGAGCGGCTATTACCATGAGTTTAAAACAAGATGATCCCATAGCCTTGCGTAAACAGCTTATCCAGATGCGCTTGGAGCTGAACCGGCAAAAAATCCAGCATGAAGGTTTGGCTTTAATAGAGCCTATCCAGAAAATCCGTAGCTACAAAGAACGTTTTTTCCACAGCGCAAATCCCTTGCTATTAGTGGCAGGGGTCACTGTGGCGAGTTTTTTTATAACACGCAAACGTCACACAGTGAGCGGCTTAATTCCCGTCTTAAGTATTGCCACTAACTTGGCACGACTATTTATCAACGCTACGCCGTCCAGTGCAAAAGACAACACCACTGCGTCTACTAAAGAACCAGAATAAATACCCTGTATTTTGGAGGTTAGTATGATCGAGCGTTACAGCCAGAGCGCGATAGAGGCGGCACTGAAAGCACTTAATAGCGATGCGAATAAGGCGTGGTGCATTAAGGAGGATAAGCTGCACAGTGAATTTAAATTTGCCAACTTTGTGGCAGCATTCGGCTTTATGACGCAAGTGGCCATGCTGGCAGAGCGCGCTAATCATCACCCTGAATGGTTTAATGTGTACAACAAAGTGGTTATCAGTTTAACCACCCATGACGCTGGCGGGATTTCTGAAAGAGATTTTAAGCTGGCTCAGGAAATAGCAAAACTAGTTTAGGTTGCAGTTGAAAATAGGTGCCTCGGCTGAGGCACCATACAGGGGTTAGTTTTCCAGCGTGGCGTTCAGCGTTATCTCTGCATTGAGCAGTTTAGAGATAGGGCAACCCACTTTAGCTTTGCCGGCAATTTCATCAAACTTAGCCTGATTAATGCCAGGAATGCGCGCTCGCATTTCTAAGTGCACGGCGGTCACAGTAAAACCATCACTTTTCTTTTCCAGCGTCACCGTAGCCTTGGTATCGATGCTGTCTGGAGTAAGTTTCTCCTCGCCCAGTAACATGGCAAAAGCCATCGAGAAACAGCCGGCATGCGCCGCACCGATTAACTCTTCAGGGTTGGTACCTGGAGTATCTTCGAAACGAGTATTGAAGCCGTAAGGGTTGTTTTTTAGAGCGCCACTTTGGGTTGAAATAGTCCCTTTACCTTGTTTAAGGTCGCCTTCCCAGTGGGCTGATGCGGTTTTTTTCATGACGTTTCCTCTCTGTAGACTTACCAATGAAAGCTGGCCTTGTGGCTTGCTTTCCTGTGTGGTTGAGACACTGCAAAACAGTGTTCGGTTCAGCTACAGAGCTAAGGAAAAGCAGAATGTCGTTTCAGAAATCGACTTTGCCACGCAGTGATTTGGTCATGCCACGCTGCTTTTTTTGCTCCAAGCGTTTGCGCCGTGCGCTCTTACTCGGTTTGGTGGGTCTGCGAGATTTACTAATATGGGTGGCAGCGACAATAAATTGCTGTAAGCGCTCGAACGCATCAATTTTATTTTGTTCTTGGGTGCGAAATTGCTGGGCTTTGATGACCAATACGCCCTCTTTGGTGATGCGGTTGTCATTGCTGGCCAATAGCTGTTGTTTTTGAAAGTCGCTCAGACTTGAGGCGTTAATATCAAAGCGCAGATGAATGGCAGAGGATACTTTGTTGACGTTTTGCCCGCCTGCACCCTGGGAGCGTATCGCGCTAATGTCTACCTCGTGGTCGTCAAGGCTGATGGTGTCGCTGATAAAAATCATGGTAAGTTTTGCGTAAAGAGTCTAAGTGTTTGCCCATCATAAGCCATTCTAAAATAGACTGTTAGTTTGCGACCTGCGGCTTAAGCTGATTAAGGTAAGGGTTAAAAGCTTCTGACCAGCAGATGCTGAGGGCGTCAACAGGTCGGAATGTGCGGTGAAAAACCATGATTTTATAAAGCGAGGATGTTGGTGAGTAAATTAACAAATTGGATTTCAATGCTGCTGCTGGCGCTGGCTGTTACAGTGGCCGCTGGCTGTTCTGTTAACCCTCTAGGCATGAGTGATGCTGAGTGGGAGTTGTTGACACCTACACAGCAGCTTGAAGCCCGAATGGTGCAGGAAGCCCGTGATGAGGCAGCGCGTGTGCGTCGTGCAGAACAGGCCGCGCAAGAAGCCGCAGAACAAGCACGCATAGAAGAGTTGCGCCGCAATGCGCCTTTTGGTGATGTGGTGCAGTGTACCCTGACTGATGCTGAGGGTTATTTTGCCAAGGGCAAGTGGTATCCAGCGCAGCCGGTTAGTATTGAAATGCATCGCAGTGAATCGGATCGCAGTGTGAGCCTGCCGCGGCAAAGTCGTCCGAGCATGACGACTGACTTACACATGAGTTTTGATGGGTTGACCGTGAAAGCGTGTCGCTGGTATGACCGTGATTGCGATGTTTTAGTGGGTACGGAGGCGCAGTTTCGCCGCGGTATCTCAAGGCGCATTCATGTCAGTAAAGCAGTTAAAGGCACGCTGTTTTGTTCTTTCCCTCGAGGTTGGTAGAGGCTGAGCCTAGCAAGTCGTTACCCACCGTATAACGAAATTTTGCTCCACCACACATAGAGGTAACCACAATGATAGCCGTTATTTTTGAGGTGTTTCCCGCTGAGGGGAAAGTAAATGAGTATTTAGATATTGCTGCTGAACTAAAGCCGCAGTTAGAGAAAATTGATGGATTTATTTCTATAGAGCGATTTTATAGTCTTGCGGAAGAAGGAAAAGTGTTGTCGCTGTCATTTTGGCGTGACGAGGAAGCTATTCATGCATGGCGAAACCTAGAAATCCACCGTCGCGCACAAGAAAAAGGCCGCAGCGGGGTGTTCAGCAATTACCGTTTAAGAGTGGCAACTGTTAGTCGTGATTATGGGATGGAAAGTCGCGAGCAGGCGCCGCCAGATAGCGTGAGCATTCACGGCTAGGTACCGCGTGAGCACAAGCTTCGCTCTTGTGGGAGCGCAACCCTTGCACGATTGGAAATATCCGGCAACGCTTGAGTTGGTTTTATAATCTGCGGTCGGATGCATGGCATCCTCGTACAGATGTAACGGGCTCTTGTGGGATCGCAGCTTGCCGATGCGATCTATAAAGCAGCGCCGTCTTGCTTTTGTGGGACCCGACTTGTCGGGGAATGGGAGATGCACCCAAGTCAGGGTTAAACCTAAAACCTCAAATCCGTGCCATGGTTTGGTTTTTGGTTCCCTGCCAAGGCAGGTCCCACATTTGGCTGTGCCTTGGTTGAGGTTTTGCGCCAGTAGGGTGGGCATTTATGCTCGAGCGTGTGTTATTCGTGCGTTGCAAATACTGCTTCTAAGTTTTCAGCAAACAAGACACGTTCGGTCCATAGGTTAAGCTCATCTTCGTGGGCTTGTTCTATACGCTGCTGGTAGTGGCTGGATGACTCGCCAAATTTGAGTTTTAACAACTTTTGCAAAGTGCTTTGTAGAGTAGACAAACGGCCTTTGCCAACGCCTTGTGCGACTCCTTGCTCTATGCCTTTTTCAATCCCTTGACGTTCAATAATAGAAATATAGCTCATGTTCTTTTCCTCTTCGAGGTGTTCTAGTTGTTGATTGTAATACGGGGTGATGGTTTCGGGTAGCGCGACTATCCATTCTAGAAAGACCGTTAAACGCATGATATGTTCGCGGCTAAGGTTTTTCTTGATGGCTAATCGGTAGTAGTTGATTAAATTATCCACTCGGTGCTGACTGTTTTTGATCAGTTTAGCGGTGAGTTGCGCGGCGACTAATAACCCGAACGGATTATCGGAATGAAGCAGTTCATCTAATTTATCGCGCCAATCCAGCAGCTTGACTGTGGCGAACTCAAACCGAATCGAGCAGCCTGCGATGTCGCTAGCGTAATGTGCAGGCCGAAAGCTGGGCTTGGTATCGGTCAATACTGCAAGGCTGATAACCGGCTGCGCATACAGATCGCGGATGCGGTAATAATAAATGAACATGCGCTCGGCGAAGTCTTTCTCTGGTTGGCCTTGGACCTCGACGTGAATCAATATCCACTGTTCAGTGCCGTTAAGAAAAGCCACACGAACCAGTTTGTCGGCATAACGCCGAGTATTTTTGGCTTGCACGGTGATTTTCTGCAGCTCTTTATCCAGGAATTCTATCGGCTGCTACCAGTCAATTAGTTTTGCGATATCTGGATATAACAGCCGCATAAACGGCTGGAAAAATACTTCTAACGCCTCTTTCCACGGACTGTCGTGATCTTCTTGGGCGGGTTTTTCTGTCGATGGACTTGGTGTATCCATAGCAACCTCCTTGTTGCTTGGTTTTATTTATTGGCTAGCGTGAAAATGTTAGCCGTTATTATGCTCATAAAGTTAAGTATAGACAGGAACAGGCAGGCTGCCAGAAAAACACCTTCCCTTCACACCCAGCCACGGCGTTGTTTTTTTCTGTTGGAGCGCAATTTTTGCGCGATTAGATTATCCGGCAACGCGTGTGTTGGTGTTATAACCTGCGGTCGGATGCATGGCATCCTCGTACAGGTGCATCAGGCACTTGTGGGAGCGCAACTTTTGCGCGATTAGATTATCCGACAACGCGGGTATTGGCTTATAGCCAGCTTCGCCCGGTATCACTATAAATCGAGCCACAACTTAGCGCTGTGTAACAACCTCTCGGCGTTAAATGTGGCATTATTGCCAAATTAACTTTCTTTAACGATAAGGCACGTGTTCGATGAATGCTTTGGATGGCTTAAAACAACGCATAGCCAGCAAAACAGCAGTGGTTGGCGTCTATGGGTTGGGTTACGTCGGCTTGCCACTGGCGCTGCGCTTTAGTGAAGTGGGTATCAAGGTTGTTGGTTTTGATATTGATGAGTCTAAAGTCACCCGCTTAAATAATGGCAAAAGCTACATCGAGCGCTTACAGGCGCAAGAGATTATTGCAGCGCAACAGAATGGCTTTGAAGCGACCAGTGATTTTTCACGCACGCAAGAAGTAGATGCCCTGATCATTTGCGTACCGACCCCCTTAAATGTCTATCGTGAACCTGATTTAAGTTATGTCGAAAATACCCTTGCATCTATCTTGCCGTATTTCAAAGCAGGTCAGTTATTAAGCCTAGAGAGCACAACTTGGCCGGGCACCACCGAAGAAATTCTTGCACCAGCTCTAAAAAGCCAAGGTTTTATACCCGGTGAAAACTGCGCACTGGTCTTTTCACCTGAGCGAGAAGATCCAGGCAACACAACATACAGCACCAAAGATATTCCAAAAGTTATTGGTGGCATGACACCCAGCTGCCTTGAACTCGGCACTCAGCTCTACCAGCATGCAATTAAGCAAATGGTTCCGGTCAGCACGCCGCGCGCTGCGGAAATGACCAAACTATTGGAAAACATTCACCGCGCCGTCAACATCGGCTTGGTCAATGAAATGAAAGTTGTCGCCGACAAAATGGGCATTAATATCCATGAAGTCATCGAAGCGGCAGCCACCAAGCCCTTTGGTTTTGTGCCCTACAAACCGGGGCCTGGCTTGGGTGGGCATTGCATTCCTATCGATCCGTTTTACCTCACTTGGAAAGCGCGGGAATACGGTATCAATACACGCTTTATCGAATTAGCCGGTGAAATTAACCACTACATGCCGCGCTGGGTAGTACAAAAGGTTACTGATGCGTTAAACGAAAAAGAAAAAGCCATTAAAGGAAGTAAGATTCTGATTTTAGGCTTGAGCTACAAGAAAAATATTGATGACACCCGTGAATCTCCTGCAGTAGAAATCATGTCTTTACTCGAAGAGAAGGGCGCACAGATTGCTTATTCAGATCCACACGTGCCTGTTTTTCCAAGGAAAAGAGATTACTTTTTTGAGCTTAAATCAGTAGAACTGAGCCAAGACAACATCCAGCAATACGACTGCATTATCATCGCCACTGATCACGATGCCTTTGACTATGAGTTGCTGTTAGAGCACAACCAGTTAATTGTTGATACCCGTGGGCGACTGCTTGGGCACAATAACGTGGTATCCGCTTAGGAGAGCACATGGACGCTCAAGAGCTACAACACATTCTCGTCAATGGTGAAGACAGCAAGCACCAGTTCAAGCGTGAAATTACACGCATTGAAAGCCTTGCGGCAGAACTGGCTGCTTTTGCTAACAGCGGTGGTGGACGTGTATTTATTGGTGTTGAAGATGATGGGCAAGTTTGCGCTCTTGTTCCGGAACAGGTACGGCAATTTAATCAGCAACTGAGCAATGCTGCGACCAACAATGTGCGCCCGCCAGTTCATCCACTGACTGAAAATGTCGCCACTGACAAAGGTGTCGTTATTGTTGTTACTGTGCCAGATGGTTTAAACAAACCCTATATGGACTTACAAGGTCGTGTCTGGGTCAAAAACGGTTCAGACAAGCGTCATGTCACTTCACGCGAAGAAATGCAGCGCATGTTTTTAAATGCTGGCTTAATTCAAGCCGACACCTTAGCGATACCGAGCAGCACCTTAAGTGATTTAGATGAAAAAGCCTTTGCTGAGTACTTTCATAAGCGCTATGGCTATGACTGCACACCTGAACAGCTACCTGTAGCGCTGGCGAACATGGGCTTGGCAAAAGACACGCAAATAACCGTCGCTGGTGCGCTGTTCTTTGCTAAGCAACCCCAGCGTTGGTTGCCTGTGTGCATGATTAAAGCCGTTGCCTTTTATGGAAACTCCATAGCCGACGTTCATTACCAAGACAGTGAAGATATTTACGGCACCTTAATTGAGCAGTATCAGCGTGCATTCTCTTTTATTAAGCGCAATTTGCACCATGTGCAAAATGATCGAGGCTTTAACACCTTAGGCGAGCTTGAAATACCGCCGATTGCAATTGAAGAGTTGTTGGTCAACGCGTTAATGCATCGTGATTATTTTGATAGCGCCTCGATTCGGATTCTGGTGTTTCGTGATCGCATTGAAATTATCAGTCCTGGTCACCTGCCAGACAACATTAGCACCGAAGAAATAAAACAAGGAAAAACCAAACGCCGCAACCCAGTGCTGAGTGAGCATGCAGCATACCTGCTACCTTTTCGTGGTTTGGGCAGCGGTATTCATCGTGCGTTGGCAGCGTGGCCACATATAGAGCTGCAAGATCACAAAAATGGCAATGAGTTTAGAGCCGTTATTAGGCGACCAGCAAGCGAAGAGCAGGTTATTGCACCGATAGGAATAGGCACAGGCGACCCAGTGGCAGGTCAAGCCGCACCCCCAGTCGCACCCCCAGTCGCACCCCCAGTGGAAACTGTAATAATGCTGATTTATCAGCATGGAGAACTCAGTAATGCGCAGCTTCGGGAACGTTTAGACATCAGCGACCGCAAACATATGCGTAAAAGCTATATAAGTCCGGCCCTCGAAGCTGGCTTTATCGAAATGACTATCCCCGACAAGCCCAACAGTAGCCAGCAGAAATATCGCTTAACTGCACAAGGTAAAGCGGTGGTGCAAGCTCAGCAAAATGAAGGCAACAGTTAATGAGTCAGCAACGTGTTCTTATCATTACCCGTAACTTCCTGCTGCTAGTTAGCCGTATGGAGCAGATTAACTACAACCATATGGTAAATGGAATTAAACTACATGACTAACAACAGACATTTCGTATTTGTCATAGGCACCAGAGCTCAGCTAATCAAGGTTGCACCGATAATCGTAGAGTGTGAAAAAAGAGCGCTTGGGTGCACCTTGCTAATGACAGGCCAGCATCAAGAAACAATGCAAGACCTGCTGGATGAGTTTGGTGTACGTTCACCGCAGGTAGCAGCGTTGCCAGCTAAAGAACGCTCTACGATACTCTCTCTATTTGCATGGCTTCCGCAAGCGTATAGAGGGATAGTTAAAAAACTAAAAGCCTTACCTGTCACGCCTCAATATATGGATGTTTTAGTACATGGCGACACCCTTTCGACAGTGCTAGGCGCCATTGCAGGCAAAAGGGTTGGTGCACGGGTCGTGCATTTGGAAAGCGGCCTAACCTCAAAAAAACTATTTGATCCCTTTCCTGAGGAAATTGCCAGACGCATTGTATTTCGCTTGAGCCATATGGCTATGTGTCCGAATGAAGAGACTCTGCAACACATACAGAAGAACTATCCACGCTGTACAGCCATCAATACAGGTGGCAATACTATTCTCGATGCTATCCGTCTCAGTGGAGTTTCTCGAAGCGTAGTTAATGATTCCATACCTTATTTAGTCGCTTCATTACATAGATTCCAGAATATTTACGAGAAAAAAAGGCTGAACGATCTCGTCAAACTACTACAAAATGTAGCTATCAATCATCGTATAAAATTTGTTTTACACCCAGCTACGAGGAAGCGTCTAAAAAAGACAGGGCTATACGAAAAACTAGAGCAAACAAATAATATCGAATTAATCCCACGACTGGGGTACAGCGCATTTCTTAAGCTAGCAGCGGAGTCGGCCTGTGTACTGACTGATGGTGGCTCAAACCAAGAAGAGTTGGCAGCTATAGGTGTACCTACAATTATTATGCGGCAGGCTACCGAGCGTAGTGATGGTTTAGGTGGTAATGCAATCATGGAAGGTGAAATTCGAGGTACAGTCGAAGACTACATCAAGAGTAAGAAATACCAAGAGCTTGAGGCTGCAAGCACGCTTACAGACGCACAGCAGCCATCAGTGACCATAGTGAAGAGTTTATTGACAGTTAACCCATGTAAGGATTTACAGGATTAAGCAATTGAGTCACAACTGGTTAAAATTAATTCTTAACCAGCTGAACAATTACAGACTCAGTATCTCCAGTAGTAAAGGGTATTGCAGAAGCGTCTTGATAGTTACTGCTATCAGGGCTTTATTAAGTTGGCAGGAAGGTACGTAATGGAAGTGCTTGAGACGTATTGGTGGGGCTTGGGTATTCAGGCATGAAAAAAATGAATATTCTTTTTATCGGTAAACGCTTTAACACTAATCGTAATACCTTCCTACGTCTACTGAGCTATCGACAAAAACCTGTGCGACCGTCGTTTTAGGGTTTACAACAAAGAACCCGTTTAGCAACAGCTCCAGCTCTCCACGGAGCATAATTTCGCACAGATACACATGGGCACAAAGTTTGGCAATACTGCCCTCAAAACCGGCAACAACCAAAACAGGAGCTTTAACTTGTTGGAAAAAAGAAAACAATGGATTTGGCTGGGCGCAATTTTCTTGGTATTTGTGCTTGCACTATGTCTGCGATGGAGCTACGTGAGTACGGCTGATGTTATCAATCCTGTCCGCGGCGATGCAGCCCAATACTTCAAGTACGCCTGGAACCTGGCAAATCACAGCGTGTTCTCAGGCGCAGAAATCAACGAAATATCCATCCCGGCCCCCGACAGTTATAGAGACCCAGGCTATCCGGCTTTTTTGGCTGTCTTGCTAAAAAGCACCTCCAACCTGGATAGTTGGTATCAGGCCACATTGATGACCCAGGTAATTTTGGGTTCACTGGTGATTGTATTCACCATATTACTGGCCAGTTATTGGCTACCGAAAACCTGGGCACTGGTTGCCGGCCTGCTTGCGGCCACTTGGCCACACAGCGTAATTTTTTCTGGCTACTTGCTGACAGAAACTCTTGTATCGTTCCTGTCCGTGCTCGGTCTATGGCTATTGGCACGCGCCGGCAAAACACAGCAAAAAATATTACTGATCCCCGCAGGGCTATCCATAGGTGCAGCAGGCCTGACCAATGCAATCCTTTTGCCATTTGGTATTGGCCTTGCACTTGCAGGCATTATCTTCATGCGCAAAGACGCAAAATTCTGGCTGATTTTTATGCTTAGCGCCTGCCTTCTACCCAGTCTATGGATGGTTAGAAACGCGCAACTTCCTGCGGACGGCACATCACACAACAGCACCTATCGAGCCTACCAAAACCTGGTCCAAGGCTCATGGCCAACCTACCATAAAGCCTATAAAGCCATGTTTTCAGGCGATGCAATAGCCAAAAACATCATGACAGCAATCCATGCCGAAATTGACCTGCTCGCAGCAGAGCCACAAAAAGGCATTGACGTAATCAAAAACAGGTTGGCTGCGGAACCCTGGCACTACTTTTCTTGGTACGCATTTGAAAAACCATTTTTACTATGGGGCTGGGAAATAGGCGTAGGCCAAGGCGACCTCTATGTCTACCCAACGGTCAACTCACCGCTGACCACCAATACAGCCTGGCGTGCACACACATCACTCATGCGAGGGTTTTACCCAATAGCTTTTGCTCTTGTCCTTTTACTATATATCCTGGTTGCTTTTAGATTGGACCGGAAGCTTATAAGCAACGAGCCACATGCCAGACGCGCCCTATTTGCAACCATGGTCATGCTTGCCTACATAACCTGTATTTATACCCTGTTCCAGGCAGAACCACGCTACTCAATCCCGTTCCGCAACCTGGGCCTGCTCCTGACAACAACCTGTATTTTCTATATATTTAGCCTGATACAATCACAGAGAAAGTCAACCGATGAGCCAACCGTATCTTAGTATTGTTATCCCTGTACTAAATGAAGCCGACAACTTAAAACAGCTGTTCGATCGCTTGTTTACAATTCTGGGTCAAACAGGGAAAAGCTTCGAAATTGTAGTTGTTGATGATGGCAGCACCGACCAAACCTTGCAGGTAGCACTAGCAATTCAAAAAGAGCGGGGCAAAATTACAGTCATTGAATTGTCACGCAACTTTGGCAAAGAGGCAGCGCTGACCGCGGGTTTGCAGCACTCCGCTGGTGCTGGAGTCATCACAATAGATGCGGACTTACAAGACCCGCCCGAGCTTATCCTCGAAATGATTGCCAAATGGGAAGCTGGCAGCGAAGTTGTAACGGCCGTCCGCTCAGACAGGGACAGCGACACCTTTCGCAAGCGCCAAACGGCAAAAGCCTTTTACTGGCTCATGGAGCGCATTTCAAACATTCGGGTACAGCCAAATGCCGGCGATTACCGACTGTTTGACCGAAAAGCAGTGAACGCACTGTTATCTCTACCTGAGCGCTCCCGTTTTAACAAAGGTTTGTTCGCCTGGATCGGTTTCAAAACAGCAGTCGTTTATCACGCTCGCGAAGCAAGAAATGCCGGTAGCAGTCAGTTCAACTTTAACAAGCTGTTTGCTCTGGCTGTTGATGGAATTACCTCGTTCAGCATTGCGCCACTGCGGATCTTCAGCTGGCTAGGTTTACTGACCGCCCTATTTGCATTCGCCTACGGTGCCTATATATTTTTACGCACCCTGTTTTACGGGGCAGATCTTCCAGGCTATGCCTCCATTTTTGTAGTCATCATGTTTTTTGGCGGCCTAAACCTGATAGGTATAGGTCTATTGGGCGAATATATAGGCCGGATTTTTATTGAAACCAAGCAACGCCCGCTTTATTTAATCAGCCATGTGTATGCAGGAAGGGAGCCATCTACTGAATACGCAACACCGGAGCACACACGAAAACTAACAACCAATGCAAGGCAAATGAATAAGTGAAAACAAACGTTACGTTTGCACAGCTTTTCCGATTCGGAATGGTTGGCGGCCTGGCAACTGCCATACATGCGCTGACGTATCTATTGCTATCAGCTTACACTACACTAGGGTTAACCAGCATCAACCTTATAAGTTTCACTATTGCCTTCAGTGTGTCATGGCTAGGCCATTACCGCTGGACATTTGTTGCACCCCGCACCCACAAACTAACAGCACTTCTACGTTTTTTTACTATCGCCATTCTAGGTCTGTCAAACAACATAGCACTCACTCTATTATTCGTTGAATATTTTATGTGGCCAAAGTGTATAGGTGTTTTACCAATTATTTTTATCACACCTGCTTTAACGTTTGTGGCCAGCAAATATTGGGCATTTCGTTGACCATATTCAGGTGCAAAAAATTTCTATAGCCGTTACAGGAGTTAACTGTGACTAAAAAAAACATCCTCTTTATCGGCAAACGCTTTAACACCAATCGTGATGCTCTGCTGGAGAAGTTTGGGCGTAATTACCAATTCCCGCTGCACCTGGCAAAAAATAACAACGTAACATTATGGCTGGTGGATTATCACAGCAAGCAAACCATCACCACTCAGGATGGAGCTTTAAGCATTACCTCCACGCCTGTAAAAAACCTGTCAGTAGCTACGCACTACTGGCAACAAAGCCGCCAGCGTCCTGCTGTGGACATTGTGATAGCCAGCGGTGATTGCTACATCGCATTCATGGCCTATCGACTGGCACAAAAGCTCAAGGCTAAATTCGTATTTGATGTGTATGACAAATACGATGAGTTTAGCGGCTATGTAAAGCCACTGGGTTTTGACTTATTTGGCTACCTGTTGAAGAAGGCTGATATGCGTCTGTTTGCCAGCCATGCGCTGCTGCACAGCCTAGGCCAGCCTGAGCGCGATGCGATATTAAGCAACGGTCTGGATGCCAACCACTTTCGCCCCATAGACAAAGCCGAAGCACGGCGCAAACTGCAACTGCCTGCCGATGCCACCTATGTAGGCTACTTTGGCAGCATGGAGCCAGATCGGGGCGTGCAAGACCTGATTGCCGCCGTGCAAATCCTGCGTGAACAAGGGCAGAGCATAGAACTACTCCTGGGTGGCAAAGCCCATGACAGCCTGCAACTT
>LSQX01105850.1_pt1 | contig 13965 bp, 10 predicted proteins | sample 654561 | NCBI WGS metagenome assembly LSQX01 (sample SAMN04489861, study PRJNA283612) | anaerobic digester metagenome | isolation source: 4 biogas reactors fed with cattle manure at either 37C or 55C with and... | place: Denmark: Kongens Lyngby | collected 2014
AATATATATAGAAATATATAATTATGAAAGGATATATTCCTGTAGTTGATTATTTAATAGGAGTGATTATATGTCGGAGTTAAGAAGAGAATTGGTAACAGGAGAATGGGTAATAATTGCAGAAGATAGAGAAAAAAGGCCCTACCATTTTAGTGAAAACGAGCAAAAAGAAATGTGTCCTTTCTGTCCCGCAAATGGGGATATGTCAGAAAAAGAGATATTAAGAATAGGCGATGACAAAAGTTGGACTGTTAGAGTGATACCTAATAAGTATCCTGCGGTTTGTCCGGCTGACCAATGCGTAGTTGATAATATGATAAAGTTTTGCTCATGTGAAGGTGTGGGACATCATGAGATAGTTATTGAAACGGAGCAGCATCATATCCCTTTACATGAATTAACTATAGATAGGGTACATGATATATTCAAAGTATATAAAAAGCGGATGCAAGAATTGATATCATATGATCAAGTGAGATATGTGCAAATCTATAAAAACCATGGGAGAAATGCAGGAGCATCATTACCTCATTCCCATTCTCAGATTATCGCACTTCCTTTTATGCCACCCAGGGTGGAAAAAGAGTTGTTAGAATCTGAGAAGTATTATCAAAATAAGGGGTCTTGTATCTTTTGCGATATTATTAAAGAAGAGGTAGAGGTAAAAGAAAGATTATTGTGTACTAATAAGAACTTTATTTCGGTGATAAACTTTGCACCCAGGTTTGCTTATGAAACATGGATTATTCCTTTAGAACACAATAATGAGTATTGCCTAGTGAATGATGAAAAGCTAAAGTACTTTGCTGAGATATTTATAAAAACAATGAAAATGCTGTCCTTATCACTTGGAGAGTTTCCGTACAACCTTGTTCTACATACCGGAGCTTGTGATTGCAGTAATAAATATTATCACTGGCATTTTGAGATAGTGCCGCGGGTTACCTATCATGCAGGCTTTGAAATTTCGACGGGTGCTTTCATTAATGATATTTCTCCGGAAGAGGCGACGAAGGAAATTCTTGAAAATTACGTTGAAGGCGGATTATTAAATGGATAAGCATCTTACACTAAAAGAATATATTAAGGACAATATTTTAATCACTGACGGAGCTACAGGAACATATTTTTCAGAAATTGCCGGTGTGGAAAGCGTTATTCCTGAAATCGCTAACAGGGAAAATCCGGAAATGATAGAAGAAATTCATAGCCGTTACATAAATGCAGGTGCAAAGTTAATCAGAACAAACACTTTTTCTGTAAATAGTGTTACTCTTGAAACTAATGATAGAGAAAAAATAGCTGACTTAATTCAAAGTGCTTACAAGATTGCAAAAAAAGCTACAATGAATAAGGGTGTTTTTATTGCTGCAAATATAGGTCCTATACCTGAAAATGGCATACAGGATATTGAAAAAGACATTATTTTAGAAGATTACAAATTTATTGTTGATGTATTCCTAAGTATGGGTGCGGACATATTTAACTTTGAGACTTTTAGTTCTACGGAGTATTTAGAAGAAATATCAGAGTATATTAAGAGAAAAAGAAAGGATGCATTTATTTTATCTCAATTTGCATTAACACTAAACGGACATACGAGAAAAGAAATAGCTATGTCAAGTATTATTGATAAAGTAAAAGAAATAAAGTGGATTGACGCTTACGGTTTTAATTGTGGCATGGGCCCCGTACATTTATACAATATATTAAAAAGGGCAAGTTTTAAAGGTGATATTGTTTCCGTTCTCCCTAACTCGGGGTACCCGGAAGTAATCAATGAAAGGACAGTTTTCTCACATAGCCCAAAGTATTTTGCTGACGTGATGAATAATTTTAGAAAGCTAGGCATAAAAATATTTGGCGGTTGTTGTGGAACGACCCCGGAGCATATACGACAGTTATACCACATGGTAAATCAGCATAAGGAATCGGATGGAAGTTCTTTTCTGCCTGCAGGAAAGCCAAATATGCCGGAAAAGAAAGGGAGTACTCAGCATTTACAAGACAACAAATTTAGTGAGAAGCTAAAAGCAAATAAATTTGTGATTGCAGTTGAACTGGATCCTCCTTTCGGAATTAATTTAGATAAGTTGATAAATAGTGCAAAACTACTTAAAAAAAATGGAGTTGACATAATAACAATAGCAGATTCACCTTTATCAAGGGTAAGGGCCGATTCGCTTATGGTTGCCTCAAAGATTATGAGGGAATCTGATATAGAAGTAATGCCTCATATTGCATGCAGGGATAAAAATATAATAGCACTAAAATCAGGACTGCTGGCGGCTTATATTGAAGGAATAAGGAATATACTTACAGTAACGGGAGACCCAATTCCCGAAACAGAAAAAAACCATGTTAAGAGTGTATTTAATATGAATTCAGTACAGCTTATAGAGTTAATAAGACAGATGAATAATGAGCATTTTATAGAACAGCCTTACAACATTGGAGGAGCCCTTAACCTTAACGCAATAAATCCTGAAGCTGAAATATTAAGAATGGAGCGTAAAATAGGCAGTGGTGCAAGATACTTTTTAACACAACCTATTTTTGATGCTGAGAAAGTACAATATTTAAAGTATATTAAGGATAAATATGATACAAAAGTTTTAGCAGGTATAATGCCTATTGTAAGCTATAAAAATGCACAATTCCTAAACAATGAAATTCCGGGAATTAGAATACCGGGAAACCTGATCAATAGGTTTAAAAGTGAAATGTCCAAGGAAAAAGCAATTCAAATAGGAATTGAAGCGGCGCTGGAGTTATGTGAAGAAATTAGAAAGTATTCAGACGGTTTTTATTTTATTGCTCCATTTAACAGAGCAGATATTATAATAAAGATTCTAAAAAATACGTTGTTATTTACTTAACAAATGGTATAATAAATGCATTAAAGAAATAAAACCTTTTCGGTTTTATCCGGTTGCATTTATTGAATCGGTGTGAAGCAAGCCGATTGCGGCTTGCATTTATGGTATAATAAAATATAGGTGCATGTAATAAATTATTAACTGAAAGGGGATACATAAAATGAAAAAATTTTTTACGGTATTATTTATTTGTGTTACAGCATTAAATATGTCTTTAATTTCTATTCAAGCGAATGGGGAGGATGAAGCAATAGAACTATCACTTAATGAGGCAATAGAATATGCATTGGAGAATAGTCCTCTTGTGAGCATGAGTGATACTAAGATTGCAGCGGAAAAAGTCAACGTAGCAGAACAAACACGTGGGTACAATGTAAGTGACAAGCCTTATATACCTTTTGGTACTCCCGACCCTCTCAACAGTGCGCTTGGTGCTTTAAAAGTATCAAAAGGATACTATAAGAGTTATGCTGAAATGAATTTATTATTTGCAGAAAAGGGAAGGGAGCAAACTGTAGAGACTATAAAGTTTATTGTTGAAAATAAATACTTTAACGTAATTAATGCAAGGGAAAGGCTTTTAATTCAAAAAGGAATATTAGAGTATACTGAAAAAAACCTTAATAATATAAATAAAAAGAATGAACTTGGGATGGCATCTGAACTTGAAGTTATGGGATTCGAAACATCACATTTGAAAGAACAGACGGAATTTAGAAAATTGGTGAGAGAGCATGAGCTTTCCTTAATGGAATTCAATAAAAGTATTGGTTTACCTTTAGATGCCGAAGTAAATCTTATAGATACTATAGGCGTAAAGGCTCTTGATGAAGTTGATATTAATCTTAAAATAAATGATGCACTCGAAAACAGGCTAGAAGTATTTTCTGCAAAAAAACTTCTCGAACTGAATGAATTAGATTTTAAAATAACGTCATCACTTTTTGCGCAGAATACTTTTAAGCATCAACAGGCGAAATATAAAGTTGAAGAAGCCCAACATCAGCTAAACGAAATCAAACAAAACATTGAGCTTATGGTAAGAGGGGCCTATATTGGCATGGTTAATGCTTACGAATCAATTAGCGTAGTACAGAAGGTTGTAGAGCAATCAGAAAAGATATATGAGGTGACTACAATGAGATATGAGTTAGGAATGGCTACTGACAATGATGTGGTTGATGCATTAAATAAATTAAGAGAAGCAAAGCTTTTAGAAGCGCAAAGCATATTAGGATATAATTTAGCAGTAAAACAATTTGAAGCTTCTTATGGCATAGGCGTTACTGTTATGTAAACAATAGAAATTATTATATCATAAGTGCAAGCCGCAATCGGCTTGTTTCACACCGATTCAATAAATGCAACCGGATAAAACCAAAAAGGTTTTATTTGGTTGCATTTATTATTTTATGAGTGTAATCCAAAATCTAATTGCCTTACAACATATCTAATAAATATATATGGGCGGACAATCATGCCTGCCCGCAACTGAAAGCAATTGAACCTCCCATACCTTTCCTAATTAACTGACCAACTATCCCTGCGCCTCTTACCCAATAATTACTACTTCCTTAACCTCATCTTTGTATATCCTCATAAATACATTATCCTCTATTTCCGTTTCGTCAAATTCACAAGTCGATACTGTATTGTTTTGCGAATTATACTTATAAACTATTGCATCGGTTATATTATATGGTGATATATTTCCATTACCATTATTAATGGTTATGGTTTCATCAATTTTATTTTCTATGATGCCGTTAATTGTAGTAAGATATCCATCATTATTAATTCCATGTTCATTATTATTTACGTCAAAAAGAACACTTACTTTATCTATTTCACCTTTTGCATTTATACTGTACTGTACAATATCACCACGTTGTAAAGCAACATTTTCAGTGCCGTTTGCTTTTAGAAGTACACCTTCATTTGCAGCCGGTTTATTCATTGCTTCTCCATTTTCCAAAGCATATAACACATTTACTTCAGAGCCATCATTACTTATTGCAGTAGTTATTCTGTCTACAACCGCAATGGATGCTTCAGGGTTAACGGTTGCTTCCTTTGAATAAAGAACAACAATATTTGCAGTAAATGTTTCTGTTGCTTCGTAAACAACCGCATCATATTTATTATTATCTACAAAAATACTTTTATTTCTTACTGTATAATTATCTTCATCCGACACATCAAATACGATTGTATTGGATTTTAATACATAAGTTTCTCCTAATCTTCCCGAAGCAGTTTTGTAAAGTAAATAGTTCTCTTCGCTTGTGGGTCTGGCGGAATCCATTGAGAATTCATTCTTGTTGTAGCCGGTAGATGTAGCATCTGTTGCAGTATTTATTTTTGATACCTTATCATTAGTGTTAAGTTCGTAGGTTATAAGCTGTTTATTTGTTTTGCCGTTAGTTTGCAATTCTAAAGCAACAGCTCCGGCATCTTTGCTTACACCGTTTAAAATAATTTTTTCTGCACCGGCATAATTGGCCACATTGCCACTAGAGGTAAGCAGCTTAATCTGTATTTCTGAATCAAGACTTAATCCCGCCTCAACAGCAGCAAGATAAGCATAATTATTACTGCTTATTGAAGCATTGGTGCTTGCAGCTGCAATTTTTCCGTCTATATCAAGATAAAAAGTACCGTTGTCATTTAATGAAATTGCATTAGGATAGTTAGCAGCTACTTTATAAAAAGTGCCATTAATATTTACTTCATCATTACTTAATTCAGACACTTTTCCTGTAATGCCTTGTGCTACAACAATTATATTGATTAAGTCATTGTCTTTGCTTCTGCCAACAGCCAAAACATCCCACTCTTTGAGATCCTTTATTTCTATCTCTCTTCCGTCTTTTATTATACTGAAATTATATTCACTTGATTTTGGGTTAAGTGTAATGGAAGGTTTGCCATACTTATCATTTATTTTGTTATTTGAAATACTAACATTATTAACGACATAGTTTTCATATGATTTTATAATAGCAAGATCATATTCACCGTCTTTATTATTATCAATAAGCATTATTTCACCTGATTCAATATCAAAATCATCCCCGGTAACCTCGGCTTTTTTGCCATTAAAAATAATATTTGCATTTCCGCTAATATTAGCAGTCTCGATTCTATCATAATTACTTTCATCAGTTCTGTATTCAATTGCTATCCCATTATTACTTGAAACATTTTCTATATCCTCAGCTTTGATTGCCAATGCTTCATTTTGTTCAGCTTCAGGGTGAGCTAGAATTAAAGTTTCGTTGTTTCCGTTAGAATTTTTAGTATAATAATATGTCACGTTATATCCGATTAAATTTTTGGCATCTGTGTTGCCTATTCTATAAATATTGCCATTAATCATAACCTCGCCGGCTCTTGTTGTTTCTGCTTCTGTAAGACTGACATTTTCATTTGCTGTAATTATGCCTACGCCACTATAAACATTAAGCGTATCTGACAATAAAGTTTTGTCAACTACTGAATATTCAGATTCGCTTCCGAAGCCCGTTTGCTCCATTAATTTTACTGTTAAAGAATTGAAAGCTAGTTGTGCAACAGTTCCTCTTGTTACAGGCTCATTTGCTTGAGCATTGACATTTTTGCTTATACCATTTTGTGTCGAAGTAATTATATATCCGTTTGGATATCCGCCTCTTTGCATAGCGGTATGCTCATGACCTGTTATTCTGACAAGCATAGTCACGATTTCTGCAAAAGTAATAGTATCGTCAGGTCTAAATGTTCCCACATCATCACCGATTACTATACCGTGTGAAGCTGCAATATTAATATAACCTGTAGCCCAGTGACCTTCAACAACATCAGGGAAGTTTGTGCTTCCTGCTGCTGCTTCAGCCATTTCCTCAAGCCCTAATGCGTGCACAGTAATTTTTGCAGCTTCCGACCTTATAATTGTGTCCTCCGGTCTAAAATTACCTGTTCCTGCATCTCCAACCATTATACCGAGAGCACCCAGAATTCTTGCTGCTTCTTCATAATTAGTTCCTAAAACATCTTCCGATACTGCAAGTGCAGGCATTCCCATAGATGTTATAATTGTAAATACAATTATTAATGTCATAAGATTCTTAAATATTTTCATGAAACTCCTCCTTATACATAAATAATATTATGTTAACCACGTTACTATTTTAACTTACTAAGTTATGCAAATCAAGTAATAAAACTTACCAGCCAAGCCCGAATGTGGTAAAGGGATAACTAGAAAAACCATGGAAATGCTTAAAGCGCTGTAGGGGTGGACGACCCTGTCCGCCCGGGAAAAACAAACTGATGTATGAACACCCCCTGTAGCCCTGCCTTTCCTATTCTTTTCCTGACCAACCGACCAACTATCCCCTGTGGTTCTGTCCGGCTTTCTGTTATATCTACAATCTAATATTACAATATCTTTAAATAAACAAGATATTATTGAAATTATTCAGCAGCAATGATATAATTTTCTAAAAGGACAAGTATTTATTTATCCGATGACTACCGTCGCTAATACCCCCTCTTGCTTAAGGAGGGATAAGCAGCGCTACGTTCCCGGATAATGGTTTCTAAAACACAGATTGAGTTAAAATCCATCTGAGACCAAGAAACCTGTTTATATACAAATAGAAGGGGTGAATGGAATGTATTGTAAAGGTGTAGCATTTCGTGTATTGATGATGAGTATATTTGTGACGTTATTTATTTTAACTTCCAGTGTATCGGCAATAGAATTTCCTGATATTCAACATGAAAAATGGAGTTGGGCAAAATCAAACATTGAAGAAATGACAAATAAACAAATAATAATGGGTTTCCCGGATGGAACATTCAAACCGGCAGAAAGCGTTACAAAATTACAATCTCTCATGCTAGTTTCAAGAATCATAGGTTACAATGAGGAAATGAATAAAGAATATGTAGAAATTGCAAAAGATATACATATGTCAAAATTGCAGTCCTATGACATATCGGGTAAAGAAGAGATTGCATATCTTTTATACAAAAACATAATAACAGAACAGGAATTAGATGATTACATATCCGATAGGAATGCTAACAGACCTTTAAAAAGATACGATGCAGCAATTTTGTTCACAAAAGCATTGGGAATGGAAGCGTCTGTGAAAAACCAACTTGTTCCGCTTTTGGTATATGTGGATCAAGATGATATACCGACTTATGCAAGACCTTTTGTTAAATTTGTAAGGGATTATGGGATTATGCAAGGAATTGATGAAACCGGACCGGAGTTTGGTCCCACTTTAGATGTTTCAAGAGCCCAAATGGCAGTTATGTTATACAGAGTCATCAAAAGAAACGAAAAAGAGGTTTATGCGATGGCAGGAAAGGTTACATCTGCAAGCAGTGCAAGTAAAATTTTAAGAGTTAAAGCTTTGGGCGAAGATGTGAAGGAATATGATATTGGTGATGATGTATTATTAATAGTGAATGGAAACATAAGTGATTTATCAAATGTTACTCAAGATATGTCTGCAATTTTAACCTTTAGGAATGAAGAATTGTATATGGTTGAAGCATTAACTCCTTTCGAGGATCGATCATTTAGTGGTAGAATAACTCGAATAACAAATACCGGTGGCATAAGAGCTCTTACAATATCACTTGAGGAAAACGGAAAACAGGTAACACAAGAATATTCTCTAGATGACAATGCAGAAGTTTTTGATGTTGATGGCAAGAGTATGGGTGTAATTGCCTTAAAAACACAGCAATTTGCTAAATTTGCAATGCTAAACGGCAAAATTGTTAAGGTTGAGTTAGAAGATAAAACCAAAACTGTGAGTGGCATTATTGAAGATATAATTCTTCAACCACAATTAGAGATTGAACTAAAAACTAGGGTTAATGAGATACAAAAATATAGAGTGGCCGATAATATAGTTGTATATAGAAATGGTCGTGCATCAGATTTGAATAGTGTTAGAATTGGGGATGATGCGACCTTGACATTGGAATATAACACTATAATTAAGATTGAAACGAGAGGCAGCCAGTCTTCTTCTAAGGGAACATTGGAGGAAATTGTAATATCAAGGACACCTTCTATAAAAATAAGTGCCAATGATGACATTGTAGAATATAAAATGATAAGGGATGTAGAAATTAGAATTGACGGAAAACAGGCAACTATTTATGATTTAAGGTTAGGTTATCCTGTAAGCTTGACAATTGATAGCAATAATGTTACTGCCATTACAGCTAACAGTGTTGTAGAATCCTATAGCATCACAGGTGTGGTACAGAGAGTAAATACAGCAATAAATCTTATAGAAGTATTAACAACCGACACATCAGGTCAAGGTGTAGAAAGAATGATTTTTGTTAAAAATAATACTAACATATTAAATAACAAGACAGGCGGAAAACTTAGTTTATCAGGTATAAAAGAAGGAGATACGGTTATAGCAACAGGTGAAACTTTAAGAGGAGATTTTGAGGCAGTTACCGTACTTGTTATAGCTCAGTAATAAAAAATAATTAACTTAAAAGCTCTCGGATATCCGAGAGCTTTTGTTTACTTAATGCTCAAAATTTCTAGCTATAATCCGGAAGGAGGAAAGTATTTGGAAGATGTTATTCTTAAATATAATGAAAGAATAGATGACCTTCAGTGTAAGGGCTTAAGAATAATCCAAAATTTAACGAAGTTTCGCTTTGGTATAGATGCAGTTTTATTAGCATCCTTTTCTCAAATTAGGAAAGGTGATTTTGTTATTGATTTAGGCACCGGTACGGGTATTATACCCATTTTACTTGCAGGGAAAACAGAGGCTGAGAAAATAGTAGGTCTTGAGATACAAAGGGAAATGGCTGAAATGGCTCAACGAAGTATACGCTTGAATAATCTGAAAGAGCGAATTAGTATTGTTGAAGGAGATCTAAAAAAGGTTAAGGATATATTTGGGACGGGGGAATTTGATGTAGTAACCTGCAATCCTCCATATATGAATTATGGCGGCGGGTTATTAAATCCTAATGACAGTAAAGCAATTTCTAGGCATGAGATTGCTTGTACATTAAATGATGTTATTATATCTGCAAGCAAGCTTCTCAAGGATAAGGGTAGATTTAATATGGTGCATCGACCTGAACGATTGATTGATATTATCCATTTCATGAGGGAAAATAAATTAGAGCCCAAAAGATTGCAAATGATTTGTCCGAAATTTAACAGCTCTCCAAATTTATTATTGATAGAAGGCGTTAAAAATGGGAGACCAATGTTGAAAGTATTACCGACTGTCTATGTGTATAGTGAAAATGGGGAGTATACTGAGCAAATAGATGAAATGTACGGGAGAAGGTGAAAAAATGGAGAAAGAAAGCGGTAAACTTTATATATGTGCAACTCCTATAGGAAACTTGGAAGATATAACCCTTAGAGTTTTAAGAATCTTAAAAGAGGTTGATTTAATTGTAGCAGAAGATACGCGAAGAACGTTACAACTACTTAATTACTATGATATTAGAAAACCATTGGAAAGTTGTCATAGGCATAATGAAAAGAATAAAATTGAGTCATTTTTAAGGGAATTGAAATCAGGCAAAAAAATAGCTCTCGTATCAGATGCGGGAACACCTATAATATCAGACCCCGGTGACAAGTTCATTAAATTATGTATTGAAAATAATATTGAAATTACTTCTTTACCGGGAGCTTCGGCATTAATAAACGGACTTGTTTTATCAGGATTGCCGCCGTATAGATTCTCTTTTGAAGGTTTTTTGCCTGTTAACAAAAAGAAAAGATTAAGTCATTTAGAAAGTATAAAAAAAGATACTCGTACTTTAATATTTTATGAAGCACCCCATAAGATAGCAGAAACACTTAAGGATATGTTGAATGAGCTTGGGGATAGGGAAGTTGCACTATGCAGAGAGTTGACAAAGAAATATGAAGAAGTTTTAAGGTGCAAAATAAGTAAAGCATTGGATATATATGAAGAAACTCAACCAAAGGGTGAATTTGTTATAGTTTTAGAAGGGGCAAATGAAAATGAAGTTAATAATGAGGCAGTTAAGGATTGGTTATTGATACCTATTGAAGACCATATTAATTATTTATTAATAAACGGATATGATAAGAAAGAAGCACTAAAAAAAGTTGCTGAACAAAGGGGTATTAATAAAAGGGAAGTATATAAGACATTAATAAATAAGAATGGGAGATGATATCATCTCCCATTCTTATTTAACAAGTTCACAGATTTCTAAGCCTTCTTATTACTTACTGTCTTTTTAGTTCGTTTAAGCATGAAGGACAAATGTTCTTGCCTTTATAGACCTGAACATCTTTTGCATCGCTACAGAAAATACATGCCGGTTCGTATTTTTTAAGAATTATTGTACTACCGTCAACGTAAATTTCTAAAGCATCTTTTTCAGCTATTTCAAGCGTCCTTCTGAGTTCTATAGGTAGAACAACTCTCCCTAACTCGTCTACTTTTCTTACTATGCCAGTTGATTTCATAACGTCCCCTCCTCCTTTGTTACAATATTCGACAAACTCCACTAAATCATAATACCATAATTGTAAATAAACGTCAACAGGAAAATCAAAAATTTATTGAAATTTTTTTTGACACCCCAGTTGATGTAGTAGGTAAAGCCCTATAGAATAGGGGATTGGATTTAATTTGTCCACTCGCCAAATTATTAAATATTTTTAACCATTATATATGGCATGTGCCTTATTTAAACAAAAAAAAGGCCTATATGGCAAAACTTTACAATATGATACATATCATTAATTTCCGGTAATTTATATATTTTATTCGCATATAAATTAGTAGTGGACAAATGCTTATTAATATAAGTGGGGTGTACTATGTTAAATTACATATGGGCAGGAATGTTGCTAGTAGGTTTTGTGGTATCTATATTTACAGGAAAAATTGATGAAACAACTCAAGCAGCAATAGAAACATCGGGAAATGCAGTTCAAATTGCGATTTCATTATTAGGAATAATGTGTTTGTGGACGGGTATTATGAATATTGTTAATAAATCAGGGCTTATAAATATCATAGCAAGGTATATAAAACCATTTACATCTTTATTGTTTCCTGAAATATCGTATAGGGCACCTGCTATGGGAGCAATGGTTTTAAATATGGTTGCTAATATGATGGGTCTTTCAAATGCTGCAACGCCATTAGGTCTGAAGGCTATGAAAGAGCTTGATAAAATGAATAGAAATAAATCAATTGCATCAAATGCAATGTGTATGTTTGTTGTAATAAACACAGCATCGATACAAATTATTCCTGCTACAGTAATAGCCTTAAGGGCATCTGTGGGTTCAAATGCACCTTTTGAAATAATAGTTACATCATGGATATCAAGTATATGTGCTTTGGTGGTTGGTGTAACTGCGGCAAAGATAATGCAGATTAGGAGATAAAGGTATGGGCTTCCGAAGAACCGGGGGTCTCTAAAAGAACCATGGGGACGGTTCGAGCGCTTCATGGGCGAAGCGAATGACCGAAGGGAAAGCGATGGAACTGTCCCCTGTGGTTCGGAACAGAACTGTCCCTAGTTCAAAACAAGCTTAGACATTGTGAATAGTCCTTTCGATTTCGCAGTCGGCGTCAATTCGCATCCATGCTCAAGACGCCTGAAAATCGCTTCCATGCGATTTTTCCTGCTTCAATCTCCGGGATTATTCACAACACCTGTAGGGGCGGGTTTCCATGCCCGCCCGCAAGAATAACACATCCGTAGGGGCGATTCACGAATCGCCCGTCCGCGTTATGCGCTTCTAAAAGAACTGTAGGGGCGGACGACCCTGTCCGCCCGCAAAGCAAAGAACTGAAGTTCACAGGTTTTAATAAGGAGGTTCAATTATGGCGATAATTAATATGATATCTACACTTGCAATACCTTTTATGATATTCACGGTTATATCTTATGGATTATACAAAGATGTCAAGGTGTATGATTGCTTTATAGAAGGAGCAAAAGAGGGGATAGAAACAGTTATACGGATACTTCCTCCTCTCATAGGACTTTTTGTAGCAATTGGTGTATTTAGAGCATCGGGAGCCTTGGATTTAATAACTCATGGCTTAAAACCTATTACATCAATATTGGGAATTCCGCCTGAAGTACTTCCTCTTGCCCTTATGAGACCTGTTTCGGGAAGCGCGTCTTTAGCAATTGTAAGTGATATATTAGCTAATTATGGAGCAGATTCCCTTATTGGCAGGATTACTTCTACCATGATGGGCTCAACGGAAACAACTTTTTATACTTTAGCTATTTATTTTGGTTCAGTTGGAATTAAAAATGCAAGGTACACAATTGCTGCTGCGTTAATGGCAGATTTAACGGGGATAATAGTCAGTGTATGGGTGTGCAGACTGTTTTTTAGTTAGTGTTAGGGGTTGTCGGGGGCAGTGCCATCAAGCTACCAATACAAATCTTGATATATAATATGACTTTACATACCGGCACAACCATAAGAACAGTTCGATTGTCATTCTGAGCGTAACGAAGTGGAGCGAAGAATCTCTTGTGTCATACTAAAGATAGTGTTCTCTACTATCATTAAAAGAGACAGTATGAATCATGAGATTCTTCGCTGACGCTCAGAATGACAACCTCATCCTGACACAGGACTTGAAAAAAAATATTATAGTGATATTATATTATGTATTAAAAACAATGCGGGAGTGAAGATGATGGGCAAGGATAAGTTTTATATAACAACTCCTATATATTATCCTAGTGATAAGTTGCATATAGGACATTCATATTGTACAGTAGCTACAGATGCTATAGCTAGGTATAAAAGGTTAAGGGGCTATGATGTAATGTTTTTGACCGGTACCGATGAGCATGGTCAAAAAATACAAAGAAAGGCTATTGAAGTCGGCGTTACCCCTAAAGAATATGTGGATAATATCCTAATAGGAATAAGAAAATTATGGGACATATTAAATATATCAAATGATAGATTTATAAGAACTACAGATAAAAATCATCAGGAGGCTGTCCAAAAGATATTTAAAAAACTTTATGACAAGGGAGATATATATAAAAGTGAGTA
>LSQX01180898.1_pt1 | contig 13965 bp, 10 predicted proteins | sample 654561 | NCBI WGS metagenome assembly LSQX01 (sample SAMN04489861, study PRJNA283612) | anaerobic digester metagenome | isolation source: 4 biogas reactors fed with cattle manure at either 37C or 55C with and... | place: Denmark: Kongens Lyngby | collected 2014
CGATGGGCGTCAGTCAGTCAAGACGCCTGCCGCGGCGTACACCGGGCAGTTGCTGGCTGTCACGCGCAAGGCTGAAGGTGCAGCGCATGACGCTTTCGTGACTGACGCGGATCTGCCCACCGATGGCAGCCTCGACGGTCTGTGGATGCTCGTGACCCATGGTGATGGCATCAACGCACGCGGCTTCGAGATAGATCGTGTGGAGCCCGGTGATGGCAACACAGTGGTCATACTTGCCGATGACCCGGGGCTGGTGATCGATGGCGAGAGCACTTCAGAAGTGTACCATCCGGCCCGCAGCTTCGAGGGTGCCAATCTGTTCCGCATACCGTGTGCCACTACCCTCTCGCAGGAAGGGTAGAGGCGATCATAGACTGCTCACTCGTAATCGGACGATGGCAGTCTCGAGGGCCTGTGGATGCTCGTGACCCATGGTGCGGCATCAACGCACGCGGCTTCGAGATAGCTCGCGTAGAGCTCGATGATGGCAATACGGTGGTCATACTTGCCGATGACCCGGGGCTGAAAATCGACGGCGAGAGCACTTCAGAAGTGTACCACCCGGCTCGCAGCTTCGAGGGTGCCAATCTGTTCCGCATTCCGTGTGCCACTGCCCTCTCGCAGGGAGGGTAGAGGCGGTCATAGACTGCTCACTCGTAATCGGACGATGGCAGTCTCGACGGCCTGTGGATGCTCGTGACCCATGGTGACGGCATCAACGCACGCGGCTTCGAGATAGCTCGCGTAGAGCCCGGTGATGGCAACACAGTGGTCATACTTGCCGATGACCCGGGGCTGGTGATCGACGGCGAGAGCACGTCAGAAGTATACCACCCGGCCCGCAGTTTCGAGGGAGCCAATCAGTTCCGCATACCGTGTGCCACTGCCCTCTTGCAGGGAGGGTAGAGGCGGTCATAGACTGCTCACTCATAACTGGACGATGGCAGTCTGGTGCCGCATCTGCGCCGCGAGGGCTACAGTGCTTCAGAGGTTGCCTAGGGCCGCGTCTCTGGAATTCCTGCGTTTTTCCTCCAGCCGGTAGATGAGAGAGCAGGTTGGCTTGGCCTTCAAGTGTCTTGTAGGCACTGGGCTAGAAAAGCCTCATGCGATCACCGTACTCTGGAGTGCATTTGCGCGCCACTGCCGAGCATCTTGCTAGCCAGCACGAGGCTGCTCGGGGAAGCTACTGTCAGGGTCAGCGTCAGGAGTGGCCTCGTCAGCGGACGGCAACGGGATCTGAGGCATGATTTGTCGACCGCACGAACTGCCCTGCGACGAGGGGGAGATGGTAGCCGCCCTCTGTAGGTGCGGATTGCAGCGTGAGGCCTCAGGCCCATACGTATGGCCTGCGGAGATCGGCTCATGTAGTCGAGGCGTGTGGCGAATACGTGGTGGTGTGATACGTGTGGCATGGTGCACCATGGTATCGCGGGTAGTGGCGTGAATCGCGCGGCGGATGTGTCTTATAGGCTATGCGTGTAGCGACTGTACAGTTGCCGTCGTAGGCAGGCTTTCCAGCCTGTATGTTCAGCATCAGCCCCCATAGCCATACGACAGACGAATGGCTGCCTATGCCCTCGTTGCTGCGGACGGTTCACCTACCTCCTGAGCCCCCTCACCGCAATTCAGTGGTCTCGTTAGCGGATGGCAACGGCATCTGAGGCATGGTTTGTCGACCGCACGAACTGCCCTGCGACGATGGGGAAATGGCAGCCGCCCTCTGTAGGTGCGATTGCAGCGTGAGGCCTCAGGCCCATACGTATGGCCTGCGGAGATCGGCTCACGTAGTCGAGGCGTGTGGCGATACGTGGTGGTGTGATACGTGTGGCATGGCGCACCATGGTATCGCGGGTAGCGGCGTGAGTCGCACGGCAGATGTGTCTTATAGGCTATGCGTGTGGCGACTGTGCAGTTGCCGTTGTCTGCTCTCTGGAGAGAGGAAGTATGGGGATAGGGCAGACAGCCGGGGCGAGCCACAGGTATGGCGGTGCCGCGGATATGTCAGCGGGGATGTGGATGGCATGGTATCGCAGTGACGCAGATGATGTGGTGGCACAAAATGCAGTACTCTATCTTCTCTTCCTCTTCTCCTCTCTACTCTACCACTATATTCTCTATAGGGTATATATAATTGCTCTTAATTGCCACAGAGGAAGGCTTCAGTTTTGCGGCATCTGTGTCATCTACGTCATGAAAAACGCGAGGGATCCCGTGACAGGTGCCTCCCGCACAGCAGACAGTATCTATGTTTTGCCTCATGTTGCGTCATAGTGTGTCACCATGTAGCATCATGCGGCATTTCGGGCACGTGAGGGAGCTCCTAGCCTGACGGGTTGTCGGCTGGAGGCGCATGGCCGAGTACAACTTCGGGAAATCAGTTAAGACATAAGTGTGCGGCATTTCTTGGACTGGTTGAGCATCGCACCTGTCTCCTCTCTCCATAGGGGGGGAGGTCTCTCAGTGTCGTTGCCCATGCTTGGGTTGAGATTCTGTACGCGGGCAATGTGACGGCCAGCACATGCTGTGAAAGTGTTTCATGTTTCAACTGTCGGGAGGGGCAGTGCGTGGAGGGGGATATGGTAAGATATACGTTGTAGAGACAGGATAGCGCCTAAGGGCGGTTCGGTATTTGCGTGACTGCCGAATCGTGGCGGTGTGTGAGGGGGCATTCAATCGAGGAGCAGTTTTATGACCCAGCCATCGCAGCCATCAAACCTACATGAGCAGCAGTGCAGGAGACTGCTTGAACAGATGCCGTGGTTGGCCGCGTACGACCATGAGTTTCTGATGCAGTTTGTCAGAGCGGGGGTAAGGAGGCCTCAGGATCTGTGGAAGCTCTATTCGCCATCATCCGCATCGAATTCAGCTCACAGGCAGGAGTCTGATGCTCAACCACTGGGGCAAGCCAAGCCACAATCGCCGGCTCAGGCAAGTCCAGCCACAACGCCCCCAGAAATGCTGCATGACTATCCGCTTGAGTTCGTCCTCGAACAGATCGGCGATACCAACACGTGCTTGCTTAACATTCTGCGACGCAACGGCATCAATACTGTCGGCCAGCTCCTGCAGCTTGATGAAGGGAAGCTGTGGCAGACGCGTCACTGTGGTGCCAGGACTGTGGGTGAAATCTGCGGTCTCCAGCAGCAGATCATGAGCGATCTGCGCAATCCTGAGCGGTGTGAGAAGTTGCGTGCTGCCCATGCTCAGGTGCACAAAGACGCAGATGAGCAGTTGCCCTCGGCTTCTGTTGCAGCATTAGATGTAGCACCGTCTGATGTGGATGAAGTGCGTCAGTATAGTGTCGACTCGCTCGCTGAATTGCTAGAGCGTCTACTCGAATCGCTTCTCTCACATATCGGGCAAGCGGCTCATGCTCAGCGCGATGCAGACATCTGGCGTTGGCGGCACGGCCTGACGGAGAGCGGGGCAAGCACTCTTCAGGAGATCGCCGAATATCATGACCTGAGCAGAGAGCGCATCCGACAGATTGCTGACCGGAGCGTTCATTCGTGTTTGACTTTGTATGACGAATTCGTGCCGACCGACGAGCGCGGCATGTACGGACTGACGGCCATCCCGATCTCCCACATCACTGACCGCTTCGTCGAACACTACCGCCACCGCGCCGCCGAACACCTGCCGGTAGAACAGATCGGGGGGCTTACTTGTCAGTGTCGCGTTCGTAGTATCGTCTGATAGCGTCATCGGCCATGTCTCTTATGGTCCGGATGTCGTCTTCGTCCAGTGACTTCCACAAATGGCGGTCAAACCTCACGAAGGCGGCATCGCGCTCTCGTCTCAGAAATTTGCGGCGTTCAAACTTCTCAAAAGGCATCATGAGCACGAGTTGTTCGATTTCATCATCGGAAAGCGTGGCGACTTTGCCCATTCGAATTTGTCCGCGTTCAACCTGCAATCCCTGTCTATCACGCTCTATATAAAAATCGCGAAATTTGTTGACCAAGTCAGCGAGTCGACATCGACCTTCAGTGTCAACACTGTCGAGCAAGGCAAGCAGCATCACCGGTTTGTATGAAGCTGCCATGTCCATTTCCGTCGCAAATTGCAGGAAGTCTTTTTTGCGGGTGGCCGCAGTTCGCCTGGGAATGCGGAATTGCCGACGAATGTTTTCGACCCGGCTTTTGTCAAAGTAGTGATAGGTTCGCATGCCTATCTCGATCTTGTGGTCGGCAGTGAGTTTTCCGTTGCGGACCCAGTTTAACGCCGTGCCTCCGCCGACACCCAGCCTTATCTCCAGCTCCCCAACAGTCAGCATGTCAGCGACTTCTGTTTTCCAGTCGAATATGTCAATCTCTTCAAAGCGGTCCACATAGAGTCCAAGAAACTCTATTTCCGCCGGTGACTTCCCAACATCCAACTCCATTTGTTCGTGTGCGAGTTCATGTGGAGGAGCGGCTACCAAAACGCCAGGCGCATATTTCCGGATGCCAAACAGCCTGTGGGTGTTGACAGCCTGAGCATAACGGGTTGTATTGTCAATGAAGTCAAACACATGCAGGCAATCTTTGCCTGGAGCTAAGCGCGTTCCTCGCCCCAGTTGCTGGATATATAAAACACGGGACATGGTGGGCCGCGCCATCATCAGCACTTCCGTCCGTGGCGAATCCCATCCTTCGTTTAACAGGTCGCAGGCGCAAAGCATCTGTAACTTCCCTGATGCATAACGCTCAAGTATTTCGTCACGCTGGCTTGGGCTCATACGCCCCGATATCGCTTCCGTAGGAATCCCGGCTGCTTTGAATAGGCTAGCCAGGTGTTCGGCGTGTGCGACACTCACGCAAAAGGTGACGCCGGACTTCTGTGGCACGTGCCTCATATAGGTTGCAACAATCAGCCGGTCACGTTCTGGTATGGTGATGCCCTGTTCCAGATCTCGAAGCCGATAGTCATTTCCGTTGAAACGAAGTCGGTTGAGGTCTATGTTTGTCTTCACTCTTACACACCTGATAGGTGCAAGAAGCCCTTTTTCGATAGCTTCACGTAATCCAAGACGAGGGGCACATTCGCGAAAAAGTGTAAGCAGCGATTGATTGTCAGTTCGCTGATCAGTGGCGGTCAAGCCCAATGTGAAATCAGGCTTGAAGTACTCGAATGTTTTCTTAAATGTGGGGGCGGGTACATGATGGGCCTCATCGGCAATCAGGTAACCGAACTCAGCCGGGTGAAAGGCTTTCAGATTTCTGCCTACACCCTGGTACGTTGCGACAACTACAAATGTGTCAGGTTTGCTTCTGCCACCCCGGTACACATCACAGTCTACTTCGGGCCAAAATTGTCTGAATTGGTCAGCAGTCTGGGTAACAAGCGTGCTTCGGTGCACGAGGTATAAAACTCGCTTCCCCACGGCCTTAGCATCACAAATGGCGGTGAGCGTTTTACCGGCACCTGTTGCATGCGTTAGCAGGGCGATCGTCTTTCTCTGTGCCCGCAACTCCGACAGATATGCTAATGCGTCGCATTGGTGCTCATGAAGCGCGAAGTGCTCCCCGTCCTGAAGAGGAAGATGTCCGTCAAACGCTGTTTCTCGGAGCTCGTCCTCGAGAAACAGCCTGATCTGTCGGATGACGTTTTCACGTTCCTGGGCTAACTGACCATCGGTCCACCGATACACCTTCCAACCCAAATGGACGAGGCTGTTTTGTCTAAGCAAGTCATCACGAAACTTGTTGCTGCTCACCATCCCGCTGTCAGGCCGGTGCCAAAATTCCCCATCCACCTCGAATGCATACCGTGTAGTTCGTGCAATCAATGCGAAATCTATATAACGAGCATCTTGATATATGTCTTGCACTGGGTAGTTGGGAATTAGATGCGAGACCATATCTATGCCTACGGCATCCTGGAATATCTCCACGAATAAGTCTTCGGCGCCCGTCGCGGCCTGGTTAAGTATACCGTTGCTCAACACGATCGGACACCTCCTCATGACACGTCCTTTGGCGCGCCTCTTTTCTCTATTCACTCTACGAAGAGCCCAAACCTGCCTGCAGATATGTTGGATCAGGCGTCATTTCGCGCCGATGTTGATCCGCTGCACGTGCTTGCCAGCCACTATCTGCATGAGCGCGAAGGCTTGTCGTGGACAGCAGCACTGGAAAAGGCGCAGCAGGGGGAGCCTCCGGACGATGGCGATTAGCCTGACAACAGAAGCCGCGGTTACGCGACAGGTTCGTGAAGCTATCGTGCAGGCCCGTGCCAGGCGCTATCCGACAACGCTGATACTTGTCGAAGACGAATTGTCCGACGAAGAACTATGGGCACATCTGGCGCCGAGGTTGAAGCTGGCTTATACCGACTTGCTGGAGACTGAAGACGAGACGTTGCAGCAGGCAGTGCGGGGCCCCTGGCCGGAACTTGCAGAATGGATGCGACAGGCGGCACGCGCTTCGACGGGAGTGCTGTTCGTCGGTGTAGATGAGCTGGTAACACGCTGGGATGATATAGAGCGCGCGGCGTTTTTCCGCAAGCTTTTGCATAGCGAGGCGTATCACCCGACAACGTACGATTCGGTGCCGATAATGGTAATCAGCAGGCTTGCCGCCGACCTGGACCTCCCACCAGCTTCCGCAGACTACGGGGCGGTGCTGGACCTGACGGGAGTGCGGTGAGCACCGGCAATTGGGAGTAGAGTGAGACGGGGTTGGAGTATGTGGTGCGAGCTTTGTGGAACCGACGCAAATGGGGGAAATCACCATGTCTGAGAACTTGTCTTCGCTAATCCAAACAGCTCCCGCCTTCAAGGCCGCAGTGAACCTTGAAGACGGCTTTGATGACTTCGAGAAGGCAGCCGCCTATATCCCCACCGAGCACGGCGTGAATATCCTATCTGATCTGGGCAGGCAGACTGCTATCTCCTCCGCCTCCCGCCAGCGCATCATAACCGGCTCTTACGGCACTGCCAAAAGCCACATAGCACTGGTGCTAAGTACGCTCTACCGGGGGCTTGCCGACAAAGTGCGGCCAGTTCTCGAACGCGTGAAGCAGCATTACCCAGGCCAGGCTCAGACAATCGAGGCCGATATCGCACGCATCACCCCCGAGCAGCCATACCTGGTAGTCGTGATAGTGGGCGACCAGGACGATTTCGATCTGGCGCTGATCAGGCACCTGCGTAAAGCTTTGCAACGAGAAGGTTTGGGAGATCTCGCTCTGCAGACCGAGTTCGATGCCGCGGCAAAACGGCTGGAACAACTGGCCTTAGATCCGGAAGCCCAAACGCGACTGAGCGCGGCTTTGGAGCGAATTGGGGCGGCCACTTGGAAAAGCCTCCACGAGGATCTTCTTGCCGGTGGCAGGCTAGAGACGCTGGAGCGCTTTGAGCAGTTGCATCGAGAAGTCTGCTTCGATGCAGAGTTCCGTGTCGAAGGGCGGGTCAAAGCAGTTGACGCCTACCGCGAGGCTGCCAGGAAGCTTGTTGAAGAGGGACGCTTCCATGGCATTGTGGTCATCTGGGATGAGTTCGGACAGTTCATGGAGAGGGTGGTGCGCGACCCGGGAAATGTCGGCGGGGCGGTGCAGGCGTTTGCCGAACTGTGCCAGGAAAGCCGTGAAAACCAACTGCATCTGTACCTCATTGCCCACCGAAACCTGGACGCCTATACCACCATGGGACGGGAAGGCAGTGGACTGAGTCCAACCCAGCAAGAGATGTGGACTGAGGATTTCAAGAAAGCAATGGGGCGCTTCAACGAACTGCCCATGGGGACGCACCGCGAAGAGCTGTTTGAACTGATGGGGCACGCCATCATCAAGATGTGGGACAACGGCTGGGAGCAGTTCGCGGCTGACCATGATAGCCATTTCACGATGCTTGCCGAGAAGGCGTATGAGTGCAAGCTGTTTCAAGACCTAAGCTATAAGCGGCTCCGTGAGAGAGTCGTCGAGGGCTGTTATCCTCTGCATCCGGTGACAGTTGCGCTGCTACCGCGACTATCGGATATGGTGGCTCAAAACCAGCGCACGATGTTCACATTTCTGTGTGCCGATGAGCCTGATACACTAAGCCAATTCATCCACGAAACACGTTTGCCGGGCCCCTCAGACTTGCCACCGACACTGACTGCTGAGCGACTGTGGAACTATTTCACCAGCGCGATCCGCGATGACGATATCTACGGACAGAAGGTCTACCGGACCTACCAACGGGCCGTGGCGAACCTGACCACCGAACAACGAAAGCAGGATCTAGTGCTACGACTAATCCGGTTACTTTCGCTGGTGGAGTTGGTGGCAGTCGGGAGTTCCGGTGATCGCAGCCTGGCGACCGAGCAGAATCTAGCGCTATCGTTGGGGCTGGATTCCGACAGGCAACGGGCGGAGCTGTCATCGCTACTTGAGCGGTTGTCAGAATATGGAGCCGAACGTGTGCTTCAGCAACGGCGTGATGGCGTCTATCAGCTCATTTCAGGTGGTGGAAAGGAGCTGCGCGAAGCGGCCGAAGAAGTGGCGCGTGACTCACGGGCATCCTTTGCTGTGGCTGAGTTCATGCGCAATCGCTGGGGGGAGTATCGCAGAAAGCGCAGGCAGGAAAAGCAAGTGCTGGGCCTGGCGACTGAGGTCAACACTGACATAGATGCTCGCCCAGTGCAAAGAGTTGTGCAGGTGGTGCCAATTGTCGCTGATGAAATGGACAATCTGCGCCAGTGGACCACGGACATAGGTGGCGGTGACTACCACGATGGCGTCTTATTCGTGGCTTTGGCCAGTGAAGACGCTCAGATCGGGACAGTGCGTCGGCAAGCAGCAGAGTGTGCTGATCAACGCCAGTTGCTGTTCATGGTGCCTAACAGGTCGCTGGTAGGACTATTCGAGGTCGCATTGAACATCCACGCTTTGGAGACCGTGGCAGAAGGGGACGCGGCCTTGTGGGGTGAGGGGGGTGAGAGGCGGGATGAGTGGGAGGCCGAATACGAAGCCGCGTATGACCGCCTCCAGGGAATTGTGAAGCTCCTGGCGGTGAAAGAGCATACCGGAGATCTGGACTGTACAATTCTCTGGCAGGGTGAACCACATCCGGTCCGCGTATGGCAGGATGTAGTGGAGATCGTAAGTAGGGCGATGGGCGAGGTTTTCTCTCACACACCTCGGATTCGCGATGACGTCATGAGGATGAGCAGCGGGCGTGATGGCACTGCCGGCGCCAGACGTTCTGTGATTGACAAGATATTGAACAGAGATGGACCCAGGCTGCTGGAGAACGAGACAGGCGCGGCCCAGAGGCGGTTTATCAACATCATCGAAAAAGATCTCGGTTACTTAGTGCGCAATGGGAGGCCAGAGTTACGCGCGCCTTCTGCTGAGCAGCATCCTGAAGCGCATGAAACACATCAAGCTGTTCGTGATTACGTTGATGCAGTCAAGACAACGCCTAAGAGCCTGGCAGAGTTGGTACAGCGTCTATGTTCTCCGCCATTCGGAGTTGGCATCAGGCTCGTACCTATGCTTTTCGCACTCGCTGCACGTGAAGAGATTCTGGCGAGCAATCTGCGTCTGGAACAGAACAAGTCGCGTGGCGCTGCGCCGTCGAAAATTGATGGCTCAACACTCCAGGATGCTTTCCGGAACCCAGATGCCTATACTACATCCTTAATGGCGCATACGGATCGCAGCTTGTCGAACGCCTTTCCACAAGGTTGCCGGTATGGCTTGATCGCAACCAGCTGGCACAAGACGAGTCAGCTTTCGGATTGCTGCCGGGCAGCAGATATGTCCTGCACGGATTACTGCACCCAGAAACGCCTGCCCCCGACTATGTCCCACCAAAACCTACCTTTACACCCGAGGAGATCTATCGGGTTGAAGACCCCGAGACGGTGCTCACCAGGCTGTGGGAGTGGTGGCAAAGTGAAAGGAAAGACAGGATCGAGGAGTATGAGGAAAGCCTGTATCCGCATGCCCTTGTGCCACAACTCACACACGACGAATACACTGAGAAAACCCAGTGGCGAGCGGAGTGGTTGAAGTTATTGTTGTTGGGGGTGTGCCACCGGATGGGGCGTACCAAGCCGGGACAGCATCGGGGTTTTCTGGGGCTACTCGAGGAAAGAGGATGGCTGGCTACTATGGCTAGCCCCGACAGTACTTACGAGCAGTGGATGCAAGTTCTGGATGACTATATCAATTCTGATAAGATAAATGGCGAATACTATCGCTGGATGCGCAATTTCGTCGGGATTAGGTGGTTGGCCCTTCATCTTGATACCTACTGCGACATATTCCAAGCTGTGGATCGCATGCCCACTTTCTCAATAGGCACTGTGCTGCGCCCACGAGATGCTCACCTACTTGAAGGCAGCGGCATCACGGCACCGCCACTTGATCGGGTGCTTGGTATCGGAATATGTTTTGTCTTGCGCGAACTTGTGCGTTTCAAGGTCATCACAACTCCGAAAGCCCATCCTTACTGCTATGTGCCGTCCTCCAGTGTGATAAGGATAATGAGAAGTCTAGGTTGTGACGATCTTGACGATGAGGAGCGGTACGTACAATCCAGGAAGATTTACGACTTTCTGCACAGCGAGCTTGGCGATGAGAAGGTGACGTTCGGAGGCGGATTTGATCTACCACTTATCTACGCGGCTTATGACGAGCAAGTGCGGCTAGACGTGGGCCTGCCACAATACCTATAGGGCGAGTACCGTTGGCAATTATCCGTGGGTAGGTACTCATAGGCAAGTTGGCAGCCGCAATTGGTGTTGGGAGTGATTTTGTGTGTGTACTGATCAGGATATGTACATTGAAGGCGATCAGGTTGAGCATTCAGAGCTGGGGAAGGGGACAGTCGAGTTAGATCGCGGCGATACTGTCATCGTCAGGTTTAGCAGTGGTATTGAGGAATGCGTTAAGGACAAGCTCACGCGGGTAGCGACTCCGCTGCAGGCACTTGACAGGCCGCAGTGGGACCGCCCGCTCGAAGTTGTCACCCGCATACAGGCAGAGGCGGTTGCTTCCGTCAACGATGCCTGGGGCGTACTTTCCAGGTCGAGGATAGCATTGCTGCCCCACCAGTTGTGGGTTTGCAAACGTGTGTTAGAGCGATGGCCGGCGCGGTGGCTGATTGCCGATGACGTTGGGCTTGGCAAGACCATTGAGGCTGGTCTCATCCTGTGGCCACTGATCTCTCGTGGAATAGCCAAACGGATCATGATTCTCTGTCCTGCTCATCTCATTCAACACTGGCAATACCGGTTGCGCAAGATGTTTGACATACGTGTGTCCGAGTACAGGACAGATCTCGACACAGCGGCGGCAGAATGGTTTGTACAGCATGACCGAGTGGTTGCATCGCTACAGACTGTACGGGGATGGCTTGGCGCGCGAGAGAGGTGTAATAATACCGAGCGGCTGGAGCGGCTGCTGAACAGCCCACCGTGGGACCTGCTGATTGTTGATGAGGCTCATCATCTCAACTATGACGAGCATGGTGGCCCAACGCTTGGCTATAGCCTGGTGGAAAGGATGTTCGAGCGCGGGCGTGTGGAATCAGCGTTGTTTTTCACAGGTACGCCACATCGAGGTAAGGACTATGGCTTCATAGCCCTGTGTGAGCTTCTCAGGCCAGATCTGTTCGACAGGGAAAAGCCCCTGATGGCGCAACTGCCACGATTGACGGACATGATGATACGCAACAATAAGTACGCTGTCACCGATATAAACGGTAAGCGCCTGTTCACCAAGCCCAAAGTTAGTGACAACACTTACCATTTCTCTCCAGCGGAGGAGGACTTCTACCATATGCTCACCGAGTTCATCCTGAGTGGGCACGCGTATGCGTCTGAGCTTCAAGCGCGTGATGGGCGCGCTGTAATGCTCGTGTTGGTAGCCATGCAGAAGCTGGCTTCGAGCTCGGTAGCTGCCATCAAGAGGGCCATTAGCAGGCGGTTGGAGCGGATTAAGACCATCAAAGCTGAGCATAGTCGTGCTAAATACGAGCGGGCGCAACTCGATAAGCTTCTTGCTGAGTACGAGGATGGGGAGGACGCTCCTGACTTGCTTGAGCGTCTCAACCAGTTGGATGAGGAGATATTCACTTTAGCGGCGAGGCTGTCGCTGATGCATGACGAGGGGCCGCGGCTTCAGCAATTGCTCGAGGCTGCGGAGCGGGTCGGGCCCGAAACAAAAATCACCAGGCTGTTGGAGCTGATTGAGACGCAGTATGCTGGCCGCCAGGTGCTACTGTTTACCGAGTACAAGGCGACGCAGTCGCTGGTTATGTCTGCGCTCATGAAGCGTTTTGGCCAGGGCTGTGTGACTTTCATCAATGGTGATGATGCGGCCGAGGATGTGGTGTTACCGGATGGCACATGCAAAACGGTGAGGATAGATAGAGAGGCGGCGTCGGAGCAGTTCAATGCTGGTGAGGTGCGCTTTCTTGTTTCGACGGAGGCTGGTGGCGAGGGCATTGATCTTCAGGAAAACTGTCACACGATCATCCACATTGATCTGCCGTGGAATCCGATGCGGATGCACCAGCGGGTGGGCCGTCTCAGTCGCTATGGCCAGTTAGAGCAGGTTGAGGTGGCGATGCTGAGAAATCCCGACACGGTGGAGTCGGTTGTTTGGGAGAAGCTCAACGAGAAGATCGAGCGGATTACCACCGCATTCAGTCAGACGATGGATGAACCTGAAGATCTGCTTGAGTTGATACTGGGGATGACCAGCCCTACGCTTTTCCGTAATCTGTATAGCCAGGCGCACGATGTGCCGCGCGAGCGGCTTTCAGATTGGGTGGATACGAGCACTGCGCAGTTTGGGGGCCAGGATGTTATGGAGGCTGTAGAGGGTCTTGTTGGCAATGCAGCGAAGTTCGACTATCAGGAGGCCTCCGGGCGGATTCCGAAAGTTGACCTGCCTGATTTGCGACCTTTCATTACGGCAATGCTCGTGTTGAACAAACGCCGTTATCAAAATAAGCCTGATGGCTCACTGTCTTTCAAGACGCCTGATCTCTGGTGTAAGCAATTTATTGTACGCCAGGAGTATGAGGATATGCTTTTTGATCGGAATGACCGCTCAGATCGGGCTGAGGAGAGGATTTTAGGAGTTGGGCATCCGGTTGTGGATGAAGCGCTCAAGCAGGCGCGGGCAAGCAGTGCCTCTGTGACGCTGCTTTCCAGCAGCGATCTGGCCCGGCCGTTGATTGTTTTCCGCATCTCCGATCGTGTCACCACAGGCGGGGGGACGGCGCGTGGTGTGGTAGTCGCACTGGAGCGCACCGGCGGTTCGGGGTGGCGGATAGTGGAGGATTGGTATCTGCTCCAGCGCATGAATACAATGGCTAATCGGCGGCGCGTTCGGGAGGCGGAGAGCCCTGCCAGTCGCGGCGATGTGGCCGTGATGGCGGATATGGCCGACGACGCGCGCGGCGTACTGCAGTCTCGGCTGGACGAACTGGACCTATCATTTGAGCGCCCCGAGCCCGCTGTGCTGGCCATTCTGTGGCCAGATGCATCCTGAGATATCGCCGTGGATCTGCATCTACGGCGAGGGGGGAGTGGCTACCGGTGCGGGGACATCGGTGTGGTCAGGTGCTGTGGCCCATGCCGATCAGATCCCAGCGGTCCTGGTAGGGTTCGTAATCCCGTATCTCGATCCAGAAGCTTGTCTTGCCCCGATCTTTCTGGTCCTGGATCAACCTGGCAACTTCAGCGCCGCGCATGATGAACATCTCCGGCGCCGGCTCGCACACTTTGCGGCAGACGATGAGGAAGTCAGGAGTCGGCGGACCGGGGGATATGCCTATTGCATTGCGCTCGCTGAGCGCTTTCACCTCCACCGTGTGCATCCGCTCCCCGCTGGCGTCGTACATGACGATGTCCACACCCTTGGCGTTACGCGATGTGGGTAGTACATTCCAGCCCCGCCTGGTCAACTGATAGCACACGAAGTACAGCCCTGCGTTGCCCACGAGTTGGTTCGACATCTTAGCCATATTGTCGCCTTCTT
>LSQX01351553.1_pt1 | contig 13965 bp, 10 predicted proteins | sample 654561 | NCBI WGS metagenome assembly LSQX01 (sample SAMN04489861, study PRJNA283612) | anaerobic digester metagenome | isolation source: 4 biogas reactors fed with cattle manure at either 37C or 55C with and... | place: Denmark: Kongens Lyngby | collected 2014
CCCAGAAAATAGCCAATACTCATGAGTGAGCTGCTATAAAAGCCTAAACACAGAATTGGAAAATAATAGAGTGTGGTCTGATTTTCAGGAATACGATAGCTGATGACATATAAAGACCAAGGCAATCAGCAAATACAATATTAAACAACCCAATACCCATGGCAGCATGTATGGGGTAAACAGGGGTTGGCTTTGACTGAGCCAAAGTACCACTAAAAAGAGTAAATGAAAGAAAAAAACCAAGCCACTGACGACACGTGATTTTTGGATGTTATTTAAACTGAGGAGATTTTTATACCCTTGAAAAAATTAAAAATTTTTAGCTTTAATAAAGTCGTCATTGTAGAGCTTTCTGGCATAGGCAAGTCCAAACTCTTATTTATTGTCTAATCTAAGCATAATTCAAATAAGTTGAGACAGAAATCATAAAAAATGCCAGTTATCATGTTTTTTTATGATTTTTTCTACTTAGCCTAATATGTAGTCATCCGTCCCAAATCATGTTTAAGTGAGTGAATGAGCCACAAGCAGAGCATGACTCTGCTTGTTGTGCTATTCGTTAGCTCTTAACCTGTATTGCGTAAGCCTGCTGCAATCCCTGCAATACTCACCATGAGGGCATGATCGACAGGGGTATGTTCGGCATGCTGTTCTGCCAAATACAAACGACGACGTTTCATCAATTCTGCCTGTAGCAAATGCAGTGGCAATAAATAAGGTTTACGCACCCGCATCGATTGATCTAGCACATCATTGCTGCTGAGCAATTGCGATTCACCTTTGAGGGTCAGTAGGGTCGTCACAGCATCACGCAGACGTTGACGGAGTTGCTCACCCAGTTGTTTTAAGTCTTCGTCATCGGTCAGGTTAGATTCGTAGTACAGGGCAATATTGCTGTCGGCTTTAGACAACACCATTTCCAACATATCAATTAAAGTCTGGAAATACGGCCAATCGCTGAGCATTTCATCCAAAGTGGCTTTTTGTCCCTGATCGAGCGTTTGGTTAATTGCTGCGCCTGTCCCTAACCAAGCAGGCAGCATCAAACGGATTTGTGTCCATGCAAATACCCATGGAATGGCACGTAAGGATTCAATTCCACCGCTCACTTTACGTTTCGCGGGACGTGAACCGAGTGGCAACATTTGCAATTCCAGCTCTGGCGTGACAGTGCGTAAATATTTCACAAAATGCGGATTTTCACGCACGGTTTGACGATAGACCTGCACCGAAAGTTCGGTCATGTTATCCATCAGCTCGCGCCATTCTGCTTTCGGCACAGGTGGTGGCATCAGCGTCGCTTCTAAGGTTGCAGCGGTATAGACTTCCAGATTTTGTAAGGCAACCCCTTCAAGCCCAAATTTAAAGCGAATCATTTCACCTTGTTCGGTGACGCGAATTGCACCTGAAATAGACCCTGGAGGTTGTGAGAACAATGCTTGTTGCGTTGGCGCACCGCCACGGCTGATGGAACCACCACGACCATGGAATAAAGTCAGCTGCACAGCATGTTGCTGCGCTACCGCAGTCAGTTCTTCCTGCGCGCGGTACTGTGCCCAGTTGGCAGACATGAAACCTGCATCTTTGGCGGAGTCTGAGTAGCCAATCATCACCTCATGTTTGCCCTGAATATGCTGTTTGTACCAATGCATATTAAATAGGGTATTCATGGTTTGGGCAGCCCCATCCAAGTCTTTCAGGGTTTCAAACAGCGGCACCACACGCAAAGGATGCTGAATGCCCGCTTCTTTTTGCAGCAATAACACTGCCAATACATCACTTGGATATTCCGCCATGGAAATAATATAAGCACCCAAACTTTCCTGCGGCTGTGCAGCCAAAGTGCGCATGGTGGCAAACACTTCTTGCACATCGGGATGTTGAATCAGGCTTTGTGCAGGTTCTTGCATGAATTTTGGCAATAACGGACGTTTACTTTGTAGCTCTTGAAGCAAGAAGTTCTGACGCGCTTGTTCAGTCCAAGTTTCAAAATTGCCCAAACCTAAATATTCGGTAATGGCAGAAATGGCTTGACGATGACGTCCCGATTCTTGGCGAATATCCAGTTTTAGTAATTCAATGCCGAAACAATTCACACGATGAATTAAATCCAACAATTTGCCGTTCGCAATGTCTGATAATTGGCAAGCCGTCAGCGAGCGATAACACAGCAATAAAGGCTGTAACAGTTCGTCTTTGCTTTTGATGACCAAACTGTCATCAGCCTCTTTGCCTTGCAGTTTCGCTGCTAACCAGTCGCGGGTGGCTTTTAGGCGTTCTCGGGTGTCGCGTAAATATTCACGGTACGGCTCGGCATGGAAATGTCCCAAAGCATCTGCCAATTCTGGGCTGCATTGCTGAATGGAGAGTTCCCAACGCAGGTTTTCAATATCACGTAAATACAGTTCTGCTGCTTTCCAGCGTGACAGCCACAGCACTTCTTGGGTAACTTTATGAGTGACATTCGGGTTACCATCGCGGTCACCGCCCATCCAAGAGGCAAAACGCACAGGCGCAACATTCAGCGGCAGGCTTTGCCCACAATGTTCCTGCACAATGCTGTCTAACTCACGCATGAATTTAGGTACCGCATTCCACAGGGTTTGTTCGATGGTGGTAAAGCCCCATTTGGCTTCATCGACAGGGGTCGGGCGATGTTGGCGAATTTCATCGGTTTGCCAAGCCGAGCTGATCAGTTGTTTTAAATCTGCCAAAACTGCCTGACGTTCCCGTGGCGTCAGTTTTTGCTGATCCATTTTAAACAGGCAGTCATTAATATCGTCATATTTTTGAATGAGGGTACGACGGCTGACTTCAGTCGGATGCGCAGTTAAAACCAACTCAATTTTTAGCTCGCAGACTTGTTGAAAGAGTGTTTCTGCAGAAATTTGGTTGTCTTTAAACTTGATAAATAAGTGATCTAGCGGGTTTGGAGAAACGCCATTTTCATCAAATTCGCTTTGGCGACGGCTCCGCACCACATGATATTGCTCAGCGATGTTGGCAAAGTTCAAAAAGTGGGTAAAGGCACGGGTGAGCGGTAAGATTTCGTCATCTTCCAGACTTAAAAACAGTTGTTCGAGTTGTTTTTCAGCTTCGGCTTGTCCATCGCGCGCGCCTTTAGATAAAGCACGAATTTGTTCGACCTGATTAAACAAATCTTGTCCTGCGTGTAACTTGAGGGTTTCACCCAATAAGTTGCCAAGTAAGCGTACGTCATCGCGTAGAGGAGCATCAATTTGTTGAATCATTCGTTGTTCTCCATGTTCTGTGTTTTTCTACTCTGTTAAGACTATACCCCGATTTAGATACAATCCAAGCGGGCTATCTACAAAAGTTGCATGGATTTTGCGCATCTGAAGTTATAGTGCCAAGTGGCAGTATTTAGGAGAGAAATACAGGACGGAGATATGAGTCAGTTTATCATTCGTATATGTGCAACGTGAGAGTTAGATTTCGCATGATGAGGCTGCAAAATTAGCTTGCTCAGCCATAACGCAGCATAAAAATACCAATCGCATCTTCAATAATCTTTTGAGATTGTGCAGCATCGGGCACGGCACGTACACCGAGTAAAACTTCATGGTGACGTAAACCATGCAGTAAGGAAACGATCAATTCAGTTTGCGTTTTTGGTTCATCGGCCTGAATAAACTGCAATTCTACTGCTTGGCGAAAGAAGCTTTCCCACATCGCGCGAAGTTTGGCATGTGAGGCATTGTAAAACTGCAATGCCAACGGATTTTGCTCCGAGGCCAGTTCCATCAGCAAATGTTCTAATTTAATCGCTTCAGGCATATTGACCAAGTTCAAGGACAGTTTACAGGCTTGGTATAAGGCCTGCTTAAAATTGCTATGTGCAGTCAAGTCCAAAGGTTGTGCTTTGAGCAGACTTTCACAGGTTTCTTCAATGGCACAGGAAAATAACGTGGCTTTGTCTTGAAAGTGGTTATACACCGTTAATTTGGTCACGCCTGCTTCACGTGCAATCTGATTCATACTAGAACCATGAAAGCCCAACTTTAAAAACAAGTGTTTTGCCGACATTAAAATGCGTTGGCGTTTTTCTAAATCTTTTGGTCGTCCGACATGAATCTGCACACGCTCATCCTAATTTGCATCAGTACAACTGGAAAATGACGCTTCAGTTTTAATTAATGTACCCAGTGGTATATTAATTAAAAAATAATCAATTTAATATAGGGGTTTGCACGCACTTCATAAATGGCTTGCGCTGTCGCAAACATAGACGAAGTGTCAGCAAACCCTACCGTATTCTGCCCTAAAAAAAACGTTTAAATAAGAGCAAACCTGATGAACACGACTCAGAATCTCATTGCCAGCCTGATGCTGCTGTGCTGTATCACCCTAATTGGATGCAGTAAGCAAAAAACCGAGGTTGAACAGGAAGTCCCTTTGGTGATGGTGACCCAGCCCAGCAGTTTACATCTTGAGCAAAAAAGCTATGCAGGCGAGGTGCAAGCACGTCAGCAAACGGCTTTGGCATTTCGGGTTGCAGGGCAAGTTACACAGCGTTTTGCCGATGTGGGAGATCAGGTCAAAGTTGGGCAAGTCTTAGCAAAACTGGATGTGCAAGATGCCGCATTGCAGCTCAATGCCGCGCGTGCGCAACTGGAAAGTGCGCAATCTGCTGCAAAAATTGCTAGCGATGAGTTACAGCGTTTTCAGCAATTATTACCCATGAATGCCGTCAGTCGCTCGCAATATGATGCAGTCAAAAACCAATATCAACATGCTATGGCACAGTTGAAACAGGCACAGTCCAATTATGCAGTCAGCAGTAATCAAACCGACTATAACCAGTTACGTGCCACAAAAAATGGTGTGATTACTGAACGCAATATTGAAGTTGGGCAGGTTTTAGCGGCAGGGCAGGTCGCTTATCAATTGGCGATTGATGGGGAGCGTGAAGTCGTGATTGGCGTGCCTGAACAAGCGGTGGGTGAAATTCGAGTCGGGCAAGAGGCAACGGTAAGTTTATGGTCACAACCCGATACCCGTTTTGCAGGTACGGTTCGAGAAATTTCCCCTGCGGCAGATCAGTCGCGTACTTTTAAAGTCAAAGTGGCTTTACGTGAAGGCAATGCACAGATTCAATTGGGGCAAAGTGCGCGGGTATTTCTGACTCGCCAAGCCAATCAGGGTTTATATGTGCCTTTATCTAGCGTGTCGGCAACAGGGCAACAAGCTTTTGTTTTGGTCTTACAGCCAGACTCAACCGTGCGCCAAATTCCTGTTACATTGGGCGCTTATGGACGTGACAGCGTGCCTGTACTGAGTGGCTTACAGCCGCAAGATTATGTGGTGATGGGTGGGGTGCATTTACTGCGTGATCGACAAAAAATTCGCCCGATTAACCGTGACAATCAAGCTGTACAGGCAGTCAATCCAACAGCTCAGGCAGCTTCTGCGGCCACACAGACGGAGCGTTAAAATATGAATTTTAACTTATCCGAATGGGCGCTGAAAAATAAAGGTCTAGTGGTCTACTTGATGCTGCTGTTGGGCATTGTCGGGATTTTTTCCTATTCCAAACTGGCACAAAGTGAAGATCCACCGTTTACTTTTAAAGTGATGGTGATTCAAACCTATTGGCCGGGAGCGAGCGCCAAAGAGGTCTCGTTACAAGTCACCGACCGCATCGAAAAAGAATTGATGAGCACGGGCGACTATGAACGCATCATGGCTTATTCGCGTCCGGGCGAGTCCATGGTGACTTTTATTGCCAAAGATTCCATGCGTTCTAGCCAAATTCCAGATGTTTGGTACAAGGTGCGTAAAAAGGTCAATGATATTCGTCATGAATTGCCGCAAGGGGTACAAGGCCCATTTTTTAATGATGAATTTGGCGACACTTTTGGCAATATTTATGTGCTGACAGGCGCAGACTATGACTACGCCACCCTCAAAGAATATGCCGACCGTTTGCAGCTACAATTACAGCGAGTCAAAGATGTTGCCAAAGTTAATTTGGTCGGTTTGCAAGATCAAAAAATCTGGATTGAGCTGTCGAACACCAAAGCTGCACAACTTGGTATTCCTGTTACCGCGATTCAGCAAGCCTTACAACAACAAAACAGCATGGCAAGCGCAGGTTTTTTTGAAACCCATTCAGACCGTATTCAGGTGCGTGTCAGCGGTGCGTTGCACAGTGTCGATGAGTTGAAACAAATGCCGCTGTTGGTGAATGGCACCACCATTCAACTGGGCGATGTTGCCGAAGTCTATCGAGGGTTTAGCGAACCTGCTCAACCGCGTATGCGCTTTATGGGTGAAAACGGCATTGGCATTGCGGTGTCGATGCGTAAAGGCGGTGATATTTTAGCTTTGGGTGAAAATCTGGAAACTGAATTTGCCCGTTTGCAAAAAACCTTGCCTTTGGGCATGCAACTGCAAAAAGTGTCTGATCAACCTGTAGCGGTAAAACACAGCGTCAATGAATTTATGAAAGTATTGGCTGAGGCGGTGATTATCGTGCTCTTGGTCAGCTTCTTTTCACTGGGTTTTCGCACGGGCTTGGTGGTGGCATTTTCCATTCCACTGGTCTTGGCGATGACTTTTGCAGGTATGCATTTGTTTGATGTCGGACTGCACAAAATTTCACTCGGTGCGCTTATTTTAGCCCTCGGATTGCTCGTGGATGATGCCATTATCGCCATTGAAATGATGGCAATTAAGATGGAGCAGGGCTATAGCCGCTTGCAAGCCGCAGGTCATGCGTGGCGTACCACTGCTTTCCCTATGCTGACAGGGACATTGATTACCGCGGCAGGTTTTTTACCCATTGCCACAGCAGCCTCAAGTACAGGGGAATATACCCGTTCAATTTTCCAAGTGGTCACCATAGCTTTGGTGGTGTCCTGGTTTGCTGCCGTGCTATTCGTGCCGTATCTGGGCGATAAATTATTGCCAGATTTTCAGCGTCATGCACAGCGAGCGCCGTGGTATCAACGTCTTTGGGCGCGTGTACGCAAACAAGCTGAACCGCAGCCTGTGCTACAGCACGCAGGTGAATTACACGACCCATATCAAACCCGCTTTTATCAAGTGTTTCGTGGATGGGTTAATACTTGTGTGCGCTATCGAAAAACCGTCATTGCAATCACAGTTGGCATATTTGTACTGTCAATTGCGATGTTTAAATTGGTACCACAGCAATTTTTCCCACCTTCCAATCGGGCAGAAATTTTAGTCGATTTAAAACTTGAAGAAGGTGCGTCTTTAACAGCCACAGAAGCAGCCGTTAAAAAAGTTGAAAAGTTCTTGGCGCAACAACAAGGCATCGACAATTATGTAGCCTATGTTGGCACAGGTTCGCCGCGTTTCTATTTGCCTTTAGATCAGCAATTACCGCAGGCCAGTTTTGCCCAATTTGTGGTATTGGCATCGTCTTTAGAAGACCGCAATGAAATTCGCCGTAATTTATCTGAACAAATTCGCTTGTTATTGCCAGAGGTGCGTACTCGCGTGTCATTATTGGAAAATGGCCCACCAGTGGGTTATCCATTGCAATTTCGCGTGTCAGGCGAAGACTTGGCACAAGTGCGACAATGGGCACAGCAAGTCGCAGCCACCATCAGTGCCAATCCAAACAGTACCAATGTGCATTTAGATTGGGGTGAGCCGAGCAAAGTCATTCAATTGCAGATTGATCAAGACCGTGCCCGTCAAATGGGGGTGTCGAGTCTGGATTTAGCTAACTTCCTTAATAGCTCTATCAGTGGCGCGGCTATTAACCAGTATCGTGAAAAACGTGAACTGATTGAAATCCGTTTACGTGGTGATCAAACCGAGCGCCTAGATGTCGCATCTTTAAGCAGTTTGGCTATACCGACTTCACGTGGAACATCGGTGCCGTTGGCGCAAATTGCACAAATTGAATACCGTTTTGAAGAAGGCTTAATTTGGCATCGTAACCGCTTGCCGACCATTACCGTACGTGGTGATATTCGTAGCAATTTGCAACCTGCAACGGTGGTGGCAGAACTGTCTGAACCGATGGCGGCCCTGCGTGAAAAGTTGCCAAGTGGCTATTTAATTGAAGTGGGTGGCACGGTTGAAGAATCGGCACGTGGGCAAAAGTCAGTCAATGCAGGCATGCCATTTTTCCTTGCCGTGGTGATGACTTTGTTGATGATTCAGCTGCGTAGCATGTCCCGTGCATTCATTGTATTTTTGACTGCGCCGCTCGGCATTATTGGCGTGGTATTGTTCCTGTTGCTGTTTAACAAACCCTTTGGTTTTGTGGCGATGCTCGGCACCATTGCCTTATCGGGCATGATCATGCGCAATTCTTTGATTTTAATTGATCAGATTGAGCAGGATATTTGGGCTGGGGAATCGCAGTGGGACGCGATTATTAACGCCACGGTACGCCGTTGTCGTCCAATTGTACTGACCGCTTTGGCGGCAGTATTGGCCATGATTCCACTTTCTCGCAGTATTTTCTTTGGCCCGATGGCTGTGGCGATTATGGGCGGATTAATTGTCGCGACCTTATTAACTTTGTTCTTTTTACCTGCGTTATACGCCCAGTGGTTTAAAGTGAAAAAAAATCCACATAATCTGTAAAAGTGACATAATAACGGGTGCGAAACTTGGAAAATTTCAATATAGTAGCACCTTATATTTTTCAGCCTTTGCATACGTTACAGCATGCGCCAGATTAAAAAATAAAGCATGGCACAGATGGGGTTTAATCACATTATGAAGCAAGATAACTTGTTAAAGTTGCGCCGTTCCGTCGCGATCTCTTACGTGTTTATGTTTTTTGCTTTATTTACTGTGGTGAGCGGCGCGTTAGCTTATTGGTATGCACGAAAAGTGATTGTGGTCGATAGCACTGAAGTCTGGTTACAGGCACAGGCTTTATGGATTATGCGTAATGTGGTGATTTACAGTGTATTGGCATTGTTTGCTGCATTGTGGTTTATTCCATTGGCCTTCTTTCCTTGGGATGCCTTTTTATGGGTCAAAGCCTGCACCGTAGCAGGTGTGGTCTTTGCCGTGATTGCCTTCTTATTTTTAATCAATGCTTGGATTAAAGGGCTATCCAAATTTTTGAAAAATAAAGCTGTGTTCTAATGGCTTGAACTTCATCTAAAGCACTTCAGCTAAAATTTTTAACAGCTTTCCCTTGTAAAACTCAGTTTGACCCCAATTTCAGACTTCAGTTAAGTTTTAAATAGAATTCCGTGAGGAGCATCGCCAGACATGGCTAAACGTGATTATTATGAGGTTTTGGGCGTCTCTAAAACCGCTAGTGATGATGAAATTAAAAAAGCCTACCGTAAGTTGGCGATGAAATATCATCCAGACCGTAACCCGGACAATCCTGAAGCTGAAGAGAAGTTTAAAGAAGCTTCAGAAGCGTATGAAGTTCTGTCAGACAGCGAAAAACGCAGCATGTACGACCGTATGGGCCATCAAGCCTTTGAAGGTGGTATGGGCGGTGGTGCTGGCGGCTTCGGTGGTTTCAGTGCGGAAGATATTTTCAGCCAGTTTGGGGATATTTTCGGTGGAGCCTTTGGTGGGGGGGGGCGTGGCCAGCAACGTCAACGCCGTGGTTCAGACTTACGCTATGTGATGGAATTGACGCTTGAAGAAGCAGTCAAAGGCGTTAAGAAAACCATCACCTTTACAGCACCTGCGCCATGTGAAGCTTGTGATGGTAAAGGCTCGGAAAATCCAAATGATGTTGAAACCTGTCCAACCTGTCATGGTGCGGGTCAAGTACGCATGCAGCAAGGTTTCTTCTCGGTACAGCAAACCTGTAGCACTTGTCGTGGTCAGGGCAAAATTATCAAGAACCCATGTAAAAAATGTCATGGTTCGGGTGTGTCAGATCGTCAGCAAACCCTTGAGGTGACCATTCCTGCTGGCGTGGACAATGGCGACCGCGTACGCTTAACAGGTAAAGGTGAAGCCATTCGTGATGGTCAATCGGGCGACCTATATGTAGAAGTGGTGGTGCGTGAGCACGAAATCTTCCAGCGTGATGGTGCTGATCTGTATATGGATGTGCCTGTTAGCATTGCCGATGCTGCTTTAGGTAAGGAAATTGAAATTCCTACTCTAGATGGTCGCGTGAGCCTGAAAGTACCTGAGGGAACACAAACGGGTAAATTGTTCCGTTTGCGTGGTAAAGGGGTAAAACCTGTGCGTACCAGTATGCAGGGCGATTTACTCTGCCGTATTGTGGTGGAAACACCTGTGAATTTAACGGCACGTCAGCGTGAATTGTTAAAAGAGTTGCAGACGACGATGGAAGGTGAGGGCAGTCAGTCATCACCAAAGAAAAAGTCTTTCTTTGATCGTTTGTTTGATTAAGGAAACCTAGGTTAGGTATGTCAAAGCACGACCTCATCTAAACTCAAAAATAAAGGCGATCTTGAAGATCGCCTTTGTTGTATCTGCTTCACGCTTATTCGACTTCAGGTACATCAATCTCTAAAACATCCACCATTTCAGTCGTTGCTGTTTCAACGGTAGTTTGTGGTTGTGCGCTTGCAACAACCCCATGTTCTGCTGCTGTTTCTTCTAGTTCAGGTGCATCGACTTCAACAGCAAGAGGTTCTTGTAGCGTCACGCTAATACGGACTTTAGACAGGCTTTCAAGCGTATCACCTTCTTGAAGTGCAGGCTCTGCAAATACGGATGCTGTGCTCATGCCCAACAATAATGCCAATACAATTTTCTTCGAATGCATGTAAATCCCCTTTAATTTTTGCAGTTGTTATCATTCGTGCAGGCTAGTCTGCGCATACAAGTTTGCAAATTTGTGAAATAAAATAAAAAATGAGTATTTTGAGATAAATTTTTAGCATCGCTTCGATAAAAGTTTGCCTGAGGTGTGTAAAGTGACCATCAGCAGTACAGCTCGGCTTGCTTTCGGATAAAAATAAACCCAAAAACTTGGCAGACAAACTTAGTCTAGGCAGCGAGTTTTGCTATAGTAAGCACAATTTAGAATCTATTTTAGGAATATGCTATGTCAGCAACTCCACGCATTGGTGTATTAGGCGCAGGCGGCCGTATGGGCCGCATCTTAATTCAAGCCGTTCAAGAAGCGGGCTACCAATTGGCAGCTGCAGTCGAACGCCCAGAAAGCAGTCTCTTGGGGGCAGATGCGGGAGAGCTGGCAGGTGTGGGTACACTCGGTGTGAAAGTCGTGGGCAGCCTAGAACAAGTATTAGCTGACTGTGATGTCGTAATCGACTTTACCGCACCAGCCGCCACAGCACAACACTTAAAGCTTTGTCGTGAAGCAGGCGTGGCGATTGTGATTGGCACCACAGGCATGAGTGATGAACAAAAAGCACTCTTAGAAGAATCGGCACAACAGACGCCAGTGGTGTATGCCGCCAACTATTCAGTTGGGGTAAACGTATCCATTAAACTGTTGGAATTGGCTGCCAAAGTCTTTGGCGATAGCGTAGATATTGAAGTGATTGAAGCGCATCATCGTCATAAAGTCGATGCACCATCAGGCACGGCATTAATGATGGGTGAAGCCATTGCAGCAACCTTAGGTCGTGATTTAAAACACGATGCCGTTTATTGCCGTGAAGGACATACAGGGCCACGTGAACGGAAGAGCATTGGTTTCCAAACCATTCGTGGTGGCGACATTGTCGGTGAACATACCGCGATGTTTATTGCCGATGGCGAGCGTGTGGAAATTACTCACAAAGCCACCAACCGCATGAACTTTGCTGCAGGTGCCGTTCGTGCTGCAGCGTGGGTGGTGGGACGCGAAGCGCGTAAATACGATATGAAAGATGTTCTTGGATTTAACGATATTCAGATTTAAAAACTGCGCAGGAATCCGAAATAGATAAAAATTACTTGAACAATTTTCAATCTGCCGCTAAAACTAGGGTCTGATGTCATGGATGATGACGCATCAGACCCGATCTAAAACTAAAATAAGATGCAAAATAAAATGAAAAAATCTCTGCTGATGCTTGGGTTAAGCACCTGTATTTGTGCGGCCTCTGCACAAAATATTGAACATGCCAAACTGAGCATACATAAAAACAATATTAAAGTCTGGACCTTTCAACAGCAGTCTAGCCCTGTGTTTTTGTATAAGGCCGAAACCACCTTTAATGTACCTTTAGAAAAAGCCGCTGCTTTAATTTTAGATGTTGATCATGCCGTGAAATGGGTGCCTTATGTGGGCAGTGTCAAAGTCTTATCACGCGATGACCAAAAAGGTGAGTTCTTGCTGTATATGGTGCTGGATTTTCCTTTTCCACTAAAAGATCGTGATTTGGTGGTCAAGGGTAAAATGAGTAAAGATGTGCAAGGTATGGTTAGTATTCAAAATAAAGCTATTGAGGGGGGCTATCCCTTGAACCCAGATTATGTGCGTATTCAGGATTACGAAGGCGACTGGACCTTTCAGAAACTGGGTAATCACAAAGTCAAAGTCAGTACCTATGGCTATGCTAACCCTGAGGGCTCGATTCCTTTAAGTTTTGTGAATATGTTTGTGCAGCAGCAACCGTATCAAATGCTGCAAAAAATGAAAATTGAATTAAGCAAAAGCGGTAGTTATAAGGCGTTGCCTGAAATTTTGCGTTAAATAATTGAGTTGCGCTGAATTTTTAATCTCAGAAAATGGATGAAATCGGTGTCGATCTCATCCACGAAGTATTTCGGGCTAGCGGGTAGACTTAATAAGAAAACAGCCCTTTTTCTAAAGGAAATTCAATGCCAATCGATGCACCACCATCATTGCCATGGATATCTGAATCGCTAATCCAGCCATTCAGTTTAAGTGGAATATCTGGGCGTATATAGTGTGTCCAAGTCAAATCCAAAGCTTTTAACTGATCTTTTTCTGGGAAAGCTTGGTTAGTTGCGCGGTTTGATTCATTCAATTTGGCAAACAACATACGTGCATTCACGCGGTTCATACGATCAAAACGAATATCACCACCGACTGAAATCATTTGTCCATCACCGCCAATAGCATGCGCTAAAGGATAGCCATGTTGGTAGAAACCGTGAGTATAGTCGCTGTGATTATAAGTGATACCTTGTGCTTTACCGTTGGTACGGGTGTCAGCCCATTCGGTATAGAGGTGGAACGGCATATTCTGATAGCTTGATGAATAGTCTACCCCAGCCAAATACATTTTTTTTGAAGGTAAGCCGCCTGCTTCATCTTCACCAGCATATTGTGCATAAACACCCATTGGCACTTGTAGCAATGGCTGTAGGTTTAAGCGTGCATCAAAGCCTGCCACCTGGTTAGATGGGTTAGGAGTATCTCCATACACATTATCTTTACCAATCACCGCATCCCAGAATGAGTCAAAACTTTCTGGACGATCTTCCCCCCCCCCATTGAAAGGCACGTGAAGCACCCAATTCCAAATAAGGCAGCGGTTGTGCAGTGACACGTAAACCAATCAATTTGGCATCGGGTACAGCATCATAATCATGCAACTGACCTGCAAAGGCCTGATATTGCCATGGACCAATCCATGACAACCATTTGTTGCTGAAAGCTTGTTGTTCGGCACGTTGCATAGTTACGCCGTAAACTGGGCGGCTAGCATCGCCGCGAATTAAACTGCCGTCATGTGCAGGCCCCCAGTAGGTTGGAATTTGCCCAGCAATGAGCCATTGATTCCAAAGCTTGGCTGCAATATAGGAGCCTTCAACATTGACATCTTGATCGTTATCAATTTGTGGGTCTTTTTCTGTATTAACCCGAATTTTAGCATCCCAGTTTTGATTGCCTGCATTGAGTTCCAAACCTGCTTGATATTGCGCTTTTTGTTGGTCGCCAAAGGCTTGTGGAATATTTTTTTGATCTGTTTCTGCAAAAAGCGAGGCTTTGAGCAGTTGGTTATTGGCATTTAAGTGTGCCACCACTGCATCGATGACTTTTTGATGATTGTTGTTGGGCTTTGTTGCACAAAGATTTGA
>LSQX01178490.1_pt2 | contig 13963 bp, 8 predicted proteins | sample 654561 | NCBI WGS metagenome assembly LSQX01 (sample SAMN04489861, study PRJNA283612) | anaerobic digester metagenome | isolation source: 4 biogas reactors fed with cattle manure at either 37C or 55C with and... | place: Denmark: Kongens Lyngby | collected 2014
CAAGTTTGTTGTGCTTACATCAAAAGTTGATATTATTTGATAACTCCTGCCATTTTTTTGATAAAGATTAGCCTGTTCATAAAAAATAATGTAAAAGATATACTATTTTTGGTAAGGCATAAATCACAATAATATTTTTACCCACATATTCAGGTGGAATTGAAGAATGTTTACATAGAACCAACTGCCAAAACACCACATGTTGACTTTAACCCTTTGACCGGGGAACTGATTTTTTCAGGGAGATCGATACCGGAAAATCCTGCAAAAATCTATGAAACTCTTCTCAACTGGGTACAGCAATATGCTAAAACTCCGAGAAAAACAACCAACCTGCGGCTGAACATTGAGTATTTCAATACCGCATCAGTTATCTGGATTGCCAAAATTGTCAAAGTCCTCTGCGGAATGAGTGAATCAGAAAACACCTTGCTGATACATCTCTATTTTGATATTGAGGAATTTGACTCCATGGAAGCGGACGACATCAGAGACGCCCTCAGTCCTGTCCTTGATATGATTGGCACTCCCGCAATCAGTCTGGGCATTAAAATTTACGGCACGGACGAAAACGGAGAAATCATCAAGGAATCAATGGTCCTGGTATAGGACCTGACAGGAAACCGGTTCAGATATCATTTTCTCAATTATTTGGTCTAACTTTATTACGCCAAATTAAATATAGCTATGCGTAATATTTTAGCACTCCTAATCATTATGTTATTTGCCATGGACCTCAATTCTCAAAATAATCTGATTGACCGGCAACCTGTTGCTGCAGGAAGATTCTATCCGGCCGGTAAAGAGTCACTCTCAAGGGATATTTCCGGTCTTTTTGCCAAATGCAAAAAGACAGCCGGGAACCAAAGGGTCAGGGCATTGATCTCTCCTCATGCAGGTTATGTTTTTTCGGGAAGGATCGCAGCATCGGCCCTGTCCGCCATTCCGGAAGACCACGGCTATGACAACATATTTATAATAGGCACAAGTCATGTAATGGCATTTGATGGTGCTTCAGTTTATCATGCAGGGGATTTTGTCACCCCGCTCGGAAAAGCTGTTGTAAACAAGGATATAGCCAACAGACTGAGAAAAGAACACAGGGTGTTCAATTTTCCCCTTACGGCCCACGATCAGGAACACAGCATTGAGGTTCAGATACCCCTCATACAGCATTACTTCAGCACCCAGCCTGAAATTGTTCCGATAATAATCGGAAGCAGGAACGACAGGATTCTCAGACAGATTACCAATGCCCTGAGGCCCTGGTTCACACCGGATAACCTCTTTATCATCAGCAGTGATTTTTCCCATTACCCGTCTTACAAGGATGCCGGTATCATTGATGATCTGACAGCTGAAGGACTGATATCGGGTGATCCGGAGACTTTTCTTGAAACCCTGCGACAGAATTCCAAAAAAAATATTGCAGGCCTTTCCACCAGTATGTGTGCCCACACATCGGGACTTGTTCTGTTATATCTTGCAGAAAAACATAAAAATCTTGAGTTCAAAAGAATTGATTACTGCAATTCGGGCGATTCTCCTTTTGGGGACAAGGACGGGGTTGTGGGCTATCATGCAATAGCCCTTGTTGAAAAAGGCAGTAATCCCGCAGCTGCAAGAGGCACGGAAAGTGATTTCTCTTTTACCAAAGGTGAAATCCGTGAACTTTTCAGCATTGCCAGAAACAACATCAAAACGGTACTGGAAGATGGAAAAAGAATGACTGCAGCGGATCAGGCCGGAATCCCTGCAGCCCTGAGACAGCCACTGGGAGCTTTCGTAACCATCAGGATCGACGGAAAGCTAAGAGGATGCACCGGACGTTTCACCTCATCGGATCCTCTTTGCGAAGTGGTCAGGTCCTCTGCAATTTCCTCGGCATTTGAAGACCCCAGGTTCAAGCCCCTCACATCCGAAGAATATAAAAAATGTGATCTGGAAATTACTGTTCTTGGTCCACTGAAAAAAATAAAAAACATTGATGAAATAATTCTTGGGAAACACGGAATCTATATCAGGAAAGGCCAGAGCTCGGGTACAATGCTTCCACAGGTAGCAACGGAGCAGGGATGGAATGTGGAAGAATTCCTTGGATACACTTCAAGGGAAAAGGCAGGTCTGGACTGGGACGGATGGAAGGATGCAGAAATTTATATTTATGAAGGCCTGGTTCTCGGAGAAAAGAGCAATTAATCCAATGTATTCCCCCGGACCCGGTGAAAACAACCGGAATATCAGCCTGAACCTGTTTATTGTAGGCTTTGTAAGCACTTCCGTACAGCTTTTGTTCATGCGGGAGATAATGAACCTAACGGGTGGATATGAACTTGTTACGGGTATCTTTCTTGGATCATGGCTCACGGTTTCAGCAGCCGGCTCTGTACTGGCCGGCAGATCACGCTTCAGTGACCTTCGCCTTATCAATCTTCTCTTTGCCCTGAGTCTCTTCCTGTCGCTGTTTCTTCTTGTTATACTGACCAGGATAATGACCGGCCCCGGGGAAACACCCGACTTTTTGAAAAGTCTGGTTATTACTTTCTTAATGCTTATACCCTTCTGTCTGGCTTCCGGATATATATTCATTAAACTGATATCAGCTGCCAGGACAAGAAATGATTTTGTTCCAGGAAAATCCTTTTCAATAGAAACCACGGGAGGTATCCTTGCGGGATTTATTTTTTCCATCCTGACATCAGGACTGCTTAATACCGGACAGATACTGGTTGTTATACTCGTTTCCTCAATGGCCTATGCCCTTCTTGCATATCTTCCTCCCGGAAGTATATCTGACTATCTAAGCAGGTGTCTTATTGCAGTTATTACCGCGGGAGCACTGATTGCAGGACCTGATGTTTTATTAAGGCAGATGCTGATGCCGGGGATCAGGGTTGCGGACACAAAAGATACGCCTTACGGGAATATTACAAAAGGTCTCTATGGTGAGGAGGAAAGCATATATTATAATCAGAGGCTTCTTTCATATTCTGAAGACGCCGTGGAAAGGGAGGAAAATATTCACTATGCCCTTCTTCCGGTAAAGAATCCGGAAAAAATTCTTCTTGTTTCCGGGAATCTTTCTTCATGCCTCACGGAGATTGAAAAATACAATCCCGAAAAAGTAATTTATGTTGAAAATGATCCCGGCCTTATTGAAATGACAGCGGTCAGTAAAGATGCCTTCAGTTTCAATATTGATATTGAAATGAGGGATGCCGGCAAATATATCAGGGAAACAAAAGAAAAGACCGATGCAGTCATTGTCCTGCTGCCCCCGCCATCAACCCTGGCATTAAACAGGTATTATACAAGCGAGTTTTTCGCACATATCCGCAACATAATAAACCCCGGGGGCATTTTCATGTGTTCACCGGGAAGTTACGACTTTTACATGAACAGGGAATCTGTCCTGCTCTATTCATCAGTATACAACAGTCTGAAGGAAGTTTTTACATATGTCAGGCCTGTTGCCGGACACAAGCTTTATTTTATTTCCTCCGATTCGGAATTTTCATTGTCATTTTCCGGGATGACGGAAGAAAAACAAATCAATAATATATATGTGAGTCCTGATTTCCTGTCTGATGATCTTATTGAATTAAAATCAAACGAGATCCTGTCCGTGCTGGATGAAAATGTTAAGAAAAACCGCTCAGCCTCACCGATAGCATGTTTCTATTACCAGTCATATAATCTTTCACGCTATCCCCATGCGAAGACCCTGGCTGTCGCAGTTTCAGTCATCATATTCGCATTGTCACTGCTGACCATAAGGAGGAAAAACATACTCATGTATTTTACTGCTTCTTCTCTTGCTGGTTTTGAGATCATTATACTGCTTATTCTGCAAATCACGATAGGCAATATGTACCAGCTTACGGGTATGGTAATTGCTTCTCTGATGACAGGACTTGCTGCCGGCTCAGGATTTCAGCGCCGCTATGCCGGTACCTTTCATGCCAGGACACTCTCGCTGATACTGATAATCTATTATATGCTCTTTGCAGCATGTATCAAACCCCTGATGACAGTGACAGGGACAGCCGGAATAATTCTTATTACGGCAGCTGTTTTTCCTCCATCATTCATAACGGGTCATCTGTTCAGGATTCTTACAGTACACGACAGTGAAGGATCCGTATCATCCTCGGTATACAGTGCGGATCTGGCCGGCTCAGCTGTCGGATTCATACTGGTCTCGGCCATAATGGTACCGGTTTTTGGAATAGCGGTTTCAATAATTTTCCTGTCGGCCCTGATATTAACAGGAATGCTTTTTGGAGGGAACAAAATCAAATAATTCTTATATTACAGCATCACAGAAAAGGAAAAGATATGGCAGGCAATGAGTATAACAGGAGCAAAAGGGATTTCGTCAGGAAATGTCTGGCCCTGCCGGCAGCCATGATGACAATGTACCGCTTTTTACCGGAAACTGCGTCAGCAGCGGACAACCGGAGGCCGTCGGAAAAGCTGGCAATGTTTCAGGAAGAAACTCCGCGGGGAGTAAAATGTCTTTTGTGTCCCAATGGATGCATCCTGAAAGAGGGTGAGATAAGCAGGTGCAACAACCGGAGAGTCAGGAAGTCCAGACTTTATTCAATGGCTTTTGGCAATCCCTGTGCCGTTAATGTTGATCCGATGGAAAAGAAACCCCTTTATCATTTTCTTCCTGCCAGCAGAATCTTTTCCATTGCGGCTGCCGGTTGTAATCTTGTATGTCTCAACTGCCAGAACTGGTCTATTTCCCAGACCAGGCCCGACAGGACCAGGAATTATGACCTCATGCCGGACAGGGTGGTTAAGGAAGCCATAAAAAACAACTGCGGATCCATCGCCTATACATATTCCGAACCTACATCATTCTATGAATATATGTATGAGACTTCGGTGCTTGCCGGAAGAGCCGGCATTAAAAATGTTGCAATATCGAACGGTTATGTAAATCCCGGACCGCTGAAAAAGCTGTGTACCGTACTGGATGCCGCCAATATAGATCTCAAATCATTCAATGACAACACATATATAAAGCTGACGGGAGGTAAACTACAGCCTGTTCTTGATTCACTTCTTATATATCGCGATTCGGGAGTCTGGCTGGAAATTACCTGCCTGATAGTACCTACCTGGACAGACAAGATTGATGAAATAGGCAGAATGTGTAAATGGCTGAGTGAAAACGGATTCAGTGACACGCCAATTCATTTCAGCAGATTTTACCCGGTTTACAAGCTTGATCAGCTGCCGCCTACACCTCTGTATTTTCTGAATGATGCTGCAAGGATTGCAAGGGAGGAAGGAATGAAATATGTATATACCGGAAATGTTCCGGGAAATGAACAGGCAGATACCAGCTGCCCTGAATGCGGAACCAGACTGGTTTCAAGACAGGGATTCAGAATTATTTCAAATGATATCAGAGATGGGAAGTGCAGCAAATGCGGCAGGGAGATTCATGGCGTCTGGTCGTAAAGAAAAGTAAGACAAAAACTCAACAGGAATAAAAAAATATGGACCGGACCGAAGCAAGCGAACGGATAGAGAGACTGCGAAGGGAAATTGAAACTCACAATCACAGTTATTATGTATTGAGCAAGCCGCTGATCTCCGACTCTGAATTCGATCAGCTGATGAATGAACTGGAAGCCCTTGAAAAGAAATATCCCGATCTGCTGACTCCGGACTCCCCCACCCAGAGGGTCGGCAGTGACCTCACACCGGAATTCATACAGTATGAACATAAATATCCCATGCTGTCCCTGGGAAATATTTACAATGAGGAAGAGCTGAAGGCTTTCTGCAACAGGATTGAAAAAATTGCCGGAGGCCCGGTTGAATATGTATGCGAACTTAAATTTGACGGAGTATCCATCAGCCTTAACTACAGGAATAACAGCCTTTTCATGGCACTGACCCGTGGTGATGGCAAAACAGGGGATGATGTCACCCGGAATATCCGAACCATTAAAAGCATTCCCCTGAGAGTATCAGGAGATAATATCCCGGCAGATTTTGTGATACGTGGTGAAGTACTGATGTCCAGACCTGTTTTTGACAGACTGAACAGGGAAAGGATTCAGGCCGGACTGCCGGCTTTTGCCAATCCCCGTAATGCAGCATCGGGTACTCTCAAACTGCTCGATCCAAAAATTGTTGCATCCCGCCGGCTTGACTGTATGTTTTATTTTCTGCTGGGCGAGGATTCCCCCTGGGAAACACATTATCAAAACCTGAAACAGGCTGCGGAATGGGGCTTCAAAATTTTTGAAGGGATCAGGATCTGCCGGAACTCCGATGAAATAATGGATTTTGTCAAAAAATGGGACGAAAGCAGAAACGATCTGACATATGACATTGATGGAATAGTTATCAAAGTCAATTCCCTTGCCCTTCAGCAAAAAGCAGGATTTACTGCCAAATCACCCAGGTGGGCTGGAGCATTCAAGTTCAGGGCAGAGCAGGTTACCACCAGGCTGCTCTCTGTATCTTTCCAGGTGGGGAGAACAGGAGCTGTAACGCCCGTAGCCAATCTCGAACCTGTATTTCTTGCCGGATCCACAGTCAGGAGAGCCTCTCTTCATAATGCCGATCAGATTGAGATACTGGATCTTTATATTAATGACATGGTCTATGTTGAAAAGGGCGGGGAAATAATACCGAAAATAACCGGTGTGGACCTGTCGGAAAGAGATAAAAACAATATAAAAGTCACTTTTATTACAAACTGTCCCGAATGCGGAACTACCCTGACAAGAAACGAAGGGGAAGCAAATCATTTCTGTCCGAATTATCTTCACTGTCCTCCCCAGATCACAGGCAGGATAGAACATTTTATAAGCCGCCGGGCAATGGCCGTGGAGGGACTCGGTGAAGAAACTGTGGAACTGTTGTTTAACAGGGGACTGATAAGAAATTTTGCCGATCTCTATGAACTTAATGCCGGACAGCTTGTACCACTGGAACGCCTCGGGGAAAAATCGGCTCAAAATATTATCAACAGTATCAGGGAGTCTGTGGGAGTCCCTTATCACCGTGTGATTTTTGCTCTGGGTATCAGACATGTCGGGGAAACAACAGCAAGAACAATTGCCAGGAACTTCAGGAATATTGATGAATTGATGAATGCTGACTTTGAAACACTGACAGGCATCAGGGAAATCGGCCCCCGGATTGCATCCAGTATCATTTCATATTTCAGGGATGATGAGAATATTGATATAATACAAAGACTGAAATTATTCGGTCTTAACTTGCAGGAAGAAGAGCAGGAAGCCCGGGAAGGGACGCAGACAGGAACAAAGGAGGCAGTCCTTGACGGGAAATCAATTGTTATTTCAGGAGTATTCCGGAGACACAGCCGTGAAGAATACAGGGAGATAATTGAAAAAAGTGGAGGAAAAAATGTTACTTCCCTGTCGTCGAATACCTCATTTATACTGGCCGGAGAAAAAATGGGGCCATCAAAAAGGGAAAAAGCAGAGTCTCTTGGAATTCCCCTGATAAGTGAAAAAGAATTTCTGGAATTAATTGGTGAAGAATAAAAAAACCTCCTGCAGGATAAAAAAAAACTCTTAGGTTTGCATTATGGCACTATTGGGAGAATTCAGGCAAAAGGTCGGGGTTTACATCCTGGACAGAAAAGGATCGAGATCCAAGCGTAAGGTCCATTATTCTAATATTGAAAGTGTAAAGAAGATAGGGATCATATGGGATGCGTCAAACAATGAGGAATTTGCGGTCTTGTCGAAATTTCATCGCCAGCTGGATGAAAAGGATATAAGGGTCAAAATACTGGGCTTTTATTCCGGCAGGGACCTTCCCGTAAATCTCACTGCCGTCAAGTTTCTGTCATGTATCAGAACACCGGAGCTTGATTTCTTTTACAAACCCGCCTATTCTGTTGAAGCAGCCACATTTATTAAAACAAAATTTGATGTTCTCATTGATATTAATTTCGACAGAAAATTCCCTCTTTATTATGTATCCACCCTGTCTGCCGCCGGCTTAAAGGTTGGATTATGGGATTCAAGAATAAGGAATCCTATATTTGATGTCATGATAGAGCTGAAAAGACCGGTGAAGATTGATCACTATCTTGAGCATGTCATGCATTATCTTGAAATGATGAAATCAAAATCACCCGAACAAGTCGAAAAATAACAGATTATGAAGAAATTCAGAGGAACCGGCGTGGCTATCGTCACTCCCTTCAAGAATGACAGCAGTATTGATTTTTCCGCGCTGGGACGTATAACGGATCACGTAATAAAAGGTGGTGTCAATTATATTGTTGCCATGGGAACAACAGGTGAGGCTTCCACCCTTACAAAGGATGAGAAGCAGGCTGTACTGTCCTTTATTACCGAATCCGTTGACAAACGTGTACCTCTTGTTGCAGGTATCGGGGGAAACAACACACAGGAAATAATCAATTGTTTGAAAGAGCTTGATCTGACGGGAGTTGACGGTATCCTTTCAGTAGCACCATATTATAACAAGCCGGGACAGAAAGGATTGCTGCAGCACTACAAGGCAATATCCACATGCAGTCCGCTCCCTGTGATAATATACAACGTTCCGGGCAGGACCAGCTGTAATATATCATCCGAGACCACACTCAGCCTGGCACACGGCTGCGACAATATCATTGGTATCAAGGAAGCATCGGGCGACATGGCCCAGATAATGAGAATCATTAAGGGAAAACCTGAAAACTTCCTTGTAATTTCGGGTGATGATTTGTTTACCATACCCATCATGGCTGCCGGGGGATCCGGGGTAATATCTGTTCTGGCCAATGCCTGGCCTGCAGAATGCAGCGAGATTGTGAACCACAGCCTGAAAAATAATTACAGGCAGGCCCGGGAGATCCAATTTAAATTTCTGGAAATCATTGATTTGCTCTTTGCAGAAGGAAATCCTTCAGGTATCAAGGCATTTCTGTCGGCAATGAACCTTTGCAGAAATAATTTAAGACTTCCTCTTGTGCCGGTAAGCAAGGCTGTTCTGACACGCATTCAGAAAGCCGTGGAGAGCCGCCGTTGATTCCCGGTATCCGGTTTGATCCCCGGGGAGACTGCTTGCTGTCCTGCAGCTCACCTATATTCTTGCATTCTGACGGGGAGCAACAGCCTGTTGCTGACCATGACAGTGTTTATATTTTTTACCGCTCCCGCAGGGACAGGGATCGTTTCTTCCCACTTTCTTTTCAACCCTTACCGGTTCTGTTTTCTGGTCCCTGTCCGGTCCTCCCCCCGGTCCGGCACCATACTGTGAAAAATCACTTTTTGATGCCTTCAGGTTTTCAATCTGTCGCCTCTGTTTGGCTTCCCTTACCTGTTCGGGATCCTGTGTGGGAATATGTCCTTTCATAAGGGTGCTGACAACATCCTTGTTCACCTTATTGATCATGGCTTTGAAAAGCTCGAAGGACTCGAACTTGTAAATGAGCAGCGGATCTTTCTGCTCATAGGTTGCTGCCTGTACGGACTGTTTCAGTTCATCCATTTCACGCAGATGCTCCTTCCATGATTCATCAATGGTCGCCAGCACAACGGTCTTTTCATAGGCTTTTGATAATTCCCTTCCCTCCGATTCGGCTGTTGCCTTCAGATTGGTAACCACCTGGAATACCCTGATACCATCCGAGATCGGCACAACAACATTTTCATACACATGTGCCATCCGGTCATATACATCTTTCAGCACGGGATATGCCTGTCGTGAAATTAATTCTTCCTTCCGCTTATAGGTGTCCAGCACCTTGGCATATACCCTGTCAATCACCTCCCCTGTCTCGGTTTTCAAAAACTCCCCGGATAAAACGGGGGAGTCTATTGAAAACGATCGGATAAGATCAAAGTCAAACCCTTCAAAGTCGCCATCCTCCTGGTATGACTCCACCAGATTCTCGGTAACATCGTACATCATGTTGGCCACATCCACACTCAGCCTTTCCCCCAGGAGTGCATGCCTTCTTTTTTTATAGATCACCTCCCTCTGGGAGTTCATTACATCGTCATATTCAAGAAGTCTCTTTCGGATACCAAAATTGTTTTCCTCCACTTTTTTCTGCGCTCTCTCGATGGATTTGGTAATCATGGGATGCTGAATCATTTCCCCGTCCCTGAGTCCGAGCTTATCCATTATACCGGCAATCCTTTCCGAACCGAAGAGTCTCATCAGTTCATCCTCGAGAGAAACGAAGAACTGTGATGATCCCGGGTCTCCCTGTCTTCCCGAACGCCCGCGAAGCTGCCTGTCCACCCTCCTTGATTCATGTCTTTCGGTTCCGATGATCGCCAGTCCCCCGGCCTCTTTTACCTGGTCGGTCAGCTTGATATCCGTTCCCCTCCCGGCCATGTTGGTGGCAATGGTTATTGCCCCGGGCTTTCCGGCCTCTGCAACAATATCTGCCTCACGCTGATGAAGCTTTGCATTAAGGACATTGTGTTTCAGTCCCTTCATCTTGAGCATCCTGCTCAGTAATTCGGATATTTCAACAGATGTTGTACCGACCAGTACAGGTCTGCCCTGACTGTTGAGAGACATTACCTCATCAATAACGGCATTATATTTTTCCCTTTTCGTCTTGTAAATGACATCTTCCCGGTCTGCCCTGATAATTGGCCTGTTGGTGGGAATAACCACCACATCAAGTTTGTAGATATTCCAGAATTCACCTGCCTCCGTTTCTGCCGTACCCGTCATACCCGCAAGTTTGTGATACATCCTGAAATAGTTCTGCAGAGTTATGGTTGCATAGGTTTGGGTTGAAGCTTCAACCTTTACATTTTCCTTGGCTTCAATAGCCTGGTGCAGGCCGTCGGAATAACGTCTCCCTTCCAGTATTCTTCCGGTCTGCTCATCCACTATCTTGACCTTATTGTCCATAACTACATATTCAATATCCCTGTCAAAGAGAGTGTAAGCCTTCAGAAGCTGGGTCATGGTATGAACCCGCTCCGATTTGACGGAATAATCCTGAAGCAGTTCATCCTTCATTTTCAGCTTTTCTCTTTCATTCACTTCCGACTTTTCGAGATCTGCAATTTTTGATCCCACATCCGGCAGTATGAAAAAAGACGAATCTTCAACTGATGTTGAAATAAGATCAATGCCCTTTTCCGTTAATTCTATAGTATTGGCCTTCTCATCAATGATAAAATAAAGTGCATCGGTCACTTTCGGCATTTCCTTGCTGTTATTCTGCATATAGAAATTTTCTGTTTTCTGCAGAAGAGACCTGTTTCCTTCCTCACTGAGGAATTTGATAAGAGCATTGTTTTTGGGAAGTCCTTTGAATGCCCTGAGAAGCAGCATGCCGCCATCTTCTTCCTTTTCAGATGAAATCAGTTTTTTTGAATCGGCAAGGATCTGGGTAACAAGTTTTCTCTGGGCACTTACAAGTGTTTCCACCTTTGGTTTAAGTTCATCAAATTGCAGATTATCACTTTTTGCAGTAGGTCCCGAGATTATCAGAGGTGTTCTGGCATCATCAATAAGAACGGAATCAACTTCGTCAACAATGGCATAATGATGCTTTCTCTGAACAAGGTCTTCCGGGTTAATAGCCATATTATCCCTCAGGTAGTCGAATCCGAATTCGTTGTTTGTACCAAAAGTGATATCTGCATTATAGGCATTCCGCCTGTCAGCCGAATTGGGCTGGTGCTTGTCAATACAGTCAACCGTAAGCCCGTGGAATTCATATATGGGCCCCATCCATTCCGAGTCACGCCTGGAGAGATAATCATTTACGGTCACTATATGCACTCCCCTTCCGGCCAGGGCATTCAGGAATACAGGCAGGGTAGCCACAACAGTCTTTCCCTCTCCCGTAGCCATTTCGGCTATCTTACCCTTATGGAGTGCAACCCCTCCGATGAGCTGCACATCATAATGAACCATATCCCATGTTATCTCGTTGCCCCCGGCAATCCAGCTGTTGTCCCAAAAGGCCTTATCACCCTTCACAACAACCGATTCCCTCGTGGCTGCCAGATTACGGTCATAGTCCCTTGCCGTGACCTCAAGCACAGTGTTCTCCTTGAATCTTTTTGCTGTTTCCTTCACAAGGGCAAATGCCTCAGGCAGACATTCATCAAGAAAAACCTCCAGCTTTTCCGTGATATGCTTCTCCACCTTGTCAACCTCATCATATAATTCTTCCTTTTTATAAACATCCTCTTCCTCTTCCGCCTGCACCTTGAGTGATTCTATCTCATCCTCATCCGTACGGATATAATCCTTTATCCGCTTTTTTATTTCATCACTTCTGTCACGAAGCTGATCATTGGATAAGTCCCGGAGTTTTTCAAACTCAGTATGAATTTTTTCCACATAAGGACTTAATTCCCTCAGATCTTTCTCGTACTTATTCCCCAGAAAAAGTCCCAAAACTTTATTTACAATGCTCATTTTTAATAGCCTTACAAATTTTCAAAATATACTGCAAAATTAATCTATTTTTCCGATAATGGATTTGAGATCCTTGTCATATCCGCCAGGTCTTTTGTTTCAGCCCGGAGGGTCAGGTGCTTTCTGCATTATGCCTCAGTCCTTCATTCCCGATAGCACTAAATAAAATCAAGATTGAATGTTTTAATGAAGTCTTTCATTTTGGGATACTTATCTTTCAGATAATTATATTTCTGTTCGTCCGTATAGGGCGTTTCCCTGGTTTCTGAAATATCAACAGCTGTTTCTATGTCTGTCTCATCTCCAAGGAATCTGCTTTTCAACAGTTTCAACATTCTCTGCCTGTAATTTTCATTGAAAATATCTTTCTGACTGGCATTACTGAAATATATCCTGATTATATTATCTTCTTCTATCGTAAATTTCAACGACTTTAACATACTTATTATTCGTGGTCCCTCATTACTTAGTCCCTCCCGGAATTCTTTCCAGACAAGGGCGAAATTATCCTCATTAAGTTCCATTGCAGGAATTCCGGTATCAGAAACATCCGTATCCGCTGCATCCCTGTCATCTTCTGCGGGTTTTGAATCAGCCGGTGGTTTTGTATCCGTTATCACATCCCTGATAGAAAAAGTTCTGGGAGCTTTTTCCACAACAGCTATATGGGAATGATCTGCAGAAATCTTTTTCTCAGCAGCCTCAGCAGTGTCTGCCTGGCGTATTATCTCTGATTTTGAAGGAAGCGGCATATCGCCTTCTTCTACCGGGTGAGGTTTAGCCGGCTGCTTTTTTTTTTCAGCTTCCCTGTTGCTTTTCTCCGTCAGTCCGCACAGACGGATAAGAAAGAGTTCAACATGTAGCCGGGGATTTTTGCTGTTTCTGTAATTTATATCACAGTAACTGCCGGCTTCCAGGGCCTTATAGAGAAAATCTGCAGAGCATTCCCCTGTTTGCCGGAGATACCTTTGTCTTACAGATTCAGTGGTTTCCAGAAGTTTCAGTGTAGCCTCATCCTTGCTTACAAGCAAATCCCTGAAATGACTGTTGAGTCCTGTTACAAAATTATGGGCATCAAAGCCTTTTGACAGAATCTCATTGAATGTCAGAAGAACAGTTGACAGGTCTCCCCTGACAGCCCCCCCGGTCGTTTTGAAATAATATTCATAGTCAAGAACATTAAGATTTTCAATAACATCCCTGTAGGTAATACTTCTTCCGCCAAGACTCACTGTCTGATCAAATATTGAAAGGGCATCTCTAAGGGCACCGTCTGCTTTCCTGGCAATGATATGAAGAGCTTCCTCCTCTGCTTCAACAGATTCATTTTTTGCAACATACATCAGTCTGGCAACAATATCCTCCACCCTGATCCTGTTAAAATCGAAAATCTGGCAGCGTGACAGAATTGTCGGAATGATTTTATGCTTTTCCGTGGTTGCAAGGATGAAGATGGCATGGGCAGGAGGTTCTTCGAGTGTTTTCAGAAATGCATTGAATGCGGCTGAAGAAAGCATGTGAACCTCATCTATTATATAAA
>LSQX01247556.1_pt1 | contig 13962 bp, 13 predicted proteins | sample 654561 | NCBI WGS metagenome assembly LSQX01 (sample SAMN04489861, study PRJNA283612) | anaerobic digester metagenome | isolation source: 4 biogas reactors fed with cattle manure at either 37C or 55C with and... | place: Denmark: Kongens Lyngby | collected 2014
TTTTGCGCCATTTCTTCCAGCTCCTTTGTTGTGTTGATTATATCGCAACTAACTCTGGGTCTGGTACTAGGATCGGGGGGCAGGTCATGCTCATTGCAAGGAAGGTCTTCCAACTTCTGCCCGCAATCCTCCACCACGTCATGCAGTAGGATGGCGGATAGGATGTCATCATCCTTCACGCCCATCGCCAGAGCGTGGCAGACCATGGTCAAAGGGTGGTTGATGTAGGGGACAGCGCCTTTGCCCTCCCGTCTTTGGTCTTTGTGCTGCTCCCGGGCATAAGGCAGCGCCCGGAGGGTGCCTGCCAGCTTCAGGGCTGTCGCCTTCCCCTTGATGAAGGTGTACATGCGCTCTTCATCAAACAGCCGGTCGTTGAATGAAAAATCCGGTTTTATCATGTAATCCTCCTCCTCATCCAACAGGACGGCGGTTTTCACGCCCAGGGCTTGCGCGATCAGTTTCAGTTTGCCCAGCTCCGGTGAATGCTCATCGCGTTCCCAACTGCTCACAGCCTGAAAACTAACACCGGTCCGTTCTGCCAACTCAATCTGGGTCATGTCCAATTCCCGGCGAAGCATCGAAATCCTGCTGCCAATGCTCATTTTTCCTGCCCTCCTTTGCAATCCCATCGTAGCTCATTCAATTGTGACTTTACAGCATCTGGTGCTTGAACATTGTCCTGTGAACTCAAGCGTAGCTTGAATAGGGGGTTTTATCTTTTCTTGTGCGTATCCTACCACAGGCAGGAAATGAGCTTCAAGAACACAAAGGCATATCAATTGACCCCCACCCCCATAAGGTCTATAATTATCCCGACAAGCGGTTGAAGCTTGTGTTTGCGTGAAAACGCGGCATGTTGCGATAGCGCAGGATGCCATGGGAAGTCGGATGCAATTTCCGCGCTAATCCAGTAACCGTGAAGCTGACGAAGGGGCACAAAGCCACTGCCACAAGCGGGAAGGCGCCCCAAGGATGAAGCCAAGCCGGGAGACCTGAATACAGGCAAGCCAAAAAGCCAGAATGGTGCATGTTTGTGTACCGGAATTGGCCACAGCTTCGCCGTTTGATCAACTGGAGGAGGTCACCCTAAATGAAACCCACCCGGATTCTCTCTTTGTTCCTGGTCGCTCTGCTACTATTGCCCATCTTTACTCTCGCTGAAACCGCCACACAAGAAAACATCATCATCACCGACATGCTGGGCCGTGAGGTCGCCTTTGACCAGCCGGTCAAAAGCCTGGTGGTCCTGCAGGCGTCCGATGCCGAGATTCTCTATGCCATCGGCGCGGGGGACCGCATCATCGGCCGGGGCGAGTATGTCAACTACCCCGCGGAAGTGATGGCGCTGCCGTCGGTCCAGTCGGGCTTTGAAACCAACTACGAGCAAATTCTCGCGCTGGAGCCGGAAGCCGTCATCATGACCAAGATGAGCCAGGCCGAAAAAGACGCCATGAAGCTGGAAGAAGCCGGCATCAAGGTGGTGGTCACCGATGCCCAGAACATTGAGGGGGTCTATGCCGCCATCACCCTGCTGGGGCAACTGACCGGCAAAAACGAGGAGGCGGACGCCCTGGCCGCCTCCATGCGCGCATCCTTCGCTGACTTGACCGAAAAAACCGCGGGCACACAGGGCGGCACCGTCTACTTTGAGGTGTCCCCGCTGGAGTTTGGCCTGTGGACGGCCGGCAAATCCACCTTCATGGACGAGATCGCCGTGATTTTGGGCCTTCAAAACGCCTTTTATGACATCGAGGGCTGGCAGGCGGTGTCCGAGGAGCAGGTGCTGACCCGCGACCCGGACTACATCGTCACCACCGCCATGTATTTCGGCGAGGGCTTGGAGCCTGTTGAGGAAATCATGGCGCGCCCCAACTGGGAGAACCTGAAGGCTGTCAAAGGCAAGGCGGTATTCAATTCCGACAGCGACGCCATCACCCGCCCCGGCCCGCGCCTGGTGGACGCCGCCAAAGCCCTGTATGACTTTGTCTACGGCCAGGCCGAGTAAGTCTGCTTGCACGCGATGATGAAAACCGGCAGGGCGCACCCGCTGCGCCTTGCCGGCATCCTCATTTTATTGCTCCTCTCGGTGCTCCTGTGCGTGGCGCTGGGCTCTGTGGTTGTGCCCATCAACAAGACCGCCACTGTTTTGTGGCGGGCGCTGACCGGCCAGGCGTTTTTAATGGACGCCCAGGCGCGCATCCTGCTCCTGGTGCGCCTGCCCCGGGTGCTGTCTGTCTTCCTGGTGGGTGCGGCCTTGTCCCTGTGCGGCGCCGCCATGCAGGGCCTGCTGCGCAATCCCCTGGCGGACGGCGCAACCTTGGGTGTATCCTCCGGGGCCTCCCTGGGCGCGATGCTGGCGCTGCTGTTTGGTTTTTCCCTGCCCGGCTTCCCGCTGGGGGGAACGGCGCTGTTCTCCATGGCCTTCGCCTTTATGGCGCTGGTGCTGGTGCTGTCCTTTGCCTATGTGCTGGACCGCTCCCTGGCCACCACCACCATCATTTTGATTGGCATCGTGCTGACCATGCTGATGGGCTCCCTGATGAGCCTGCTGATTTCCTTCGCGGGCAACCGCTTGCGCACTTTGACCTTCTGGACGCTGGGCTCCCTGTCCGCCTCCAGCTACAGCGACGCCCTCCTGCTGGCGGCCTTCCTGCTCATCTGCGTTCCGGTGCTGCTGTCGCAGACGCGGGAGCTGGACGCCCTTTCCCTAGGGGAGGAGGCCGCCCAGCACCTGGGCGTATCAGTGCGCAAGGTGAAGCTGCTGGTGTTGATCATCGTCTCCATGTTGATTGGCGTCACCGTGTCCATCGGCGGCTCCATCGGCTTTGTGGGCCTGGTCATCCCACACATCACCCGCCTCATCACCGGCCCCAAACACAAGGTGCTGCTGCCGTACAGCCTCATCCTGGGCGGCATCTTCCTGATGTATTGCGACCTGATTGCCCGCTCCTTACTAAGCCCGGTGGAACTGCCCCTTGGCGTGGTCACCAGCCTGATTGGCGCGGTGTTCTTCATGGTTATCCTGCTGCGCCAAAGAAGGAAGATGGCCTGATGCTGACAGTGAACAATTGCTCAGTCCGCATCGGCAAGGTCAGCATCGTGGACGATGTCAGCTTTGATTTGCGGCCTGGTCAGTGGCTGATGCTGGCGGGGCCCAATGGCGCGGGCAAGACCAGCCTGCTCAAGGCCATCGCCCGCAGCCTCAAATCCAGCGGGCATATGCTGTTTGACGGCCAGGACATCGCCAAAATGCCCTCGCGCGGCCTGGCCCGCAGCATGGCGGTGCTGCAGCAGTCCCACAACCTGTCCTATGCCTTCACCGTGCGGGAGTTGGTGGCGCTGGGCCGCTACGCCCACCAAAGCGCCTGGTCCCATCAGGACTTGGGGGGGCAGCAAAAGATAGATGAGGCCATAGAATTATGCGGCCTGACCGCCCTGAAAAACCAAAACGCCCTCACCCTGTCCGGTGGCGAGCTGCAGCGCGCCTTCCTGGCCCAGGTCTTTGCCCAGGACACGCCGCTCTTGTTGTTGGATGAGCCTGTCAGCCACCTGGACCTGCCCTACCAGCAAAGCATCTTTGACCTGACTGACCAGTGGCTGAAGACCCCCGGCCGCGCGGTGCTGTCGGTGGTGCATGATTTGCAGTTGGCAAGAAAGTACGGCAGCCACGGCCTGCTGATGAAGCAGGGCAAGCGCCTGGCTTTTGGCCCAATGGACGAGGTCTTTACCCGGGACAATTTGAAGCAGGCCTTTGACATGGATGTCAGCGCCTGGTTTGACGGCCTGCATGCGGCCTGGGCAGATTTACAAACCCTGGCGGATTGAGTATACTCCCTTTGGAACAACAAAGGATGTGACGATATGAAATGCCAGTTTTGCCATTCTGAAGACAGCCGCGTGGTGGACTCCAGGCCCACGGATGATGGGGCCAGCATCCGCCGCCGGCGGGAGTGCATCGCCTGCTCCCGGCGCTTTACCACCTATGAAAAGGTGGAGACCGTGCAGCTGTTGGTGATTAAAAAAGACCAGACCCGGGAAATGTTTGACGCGGACAAGATCCGCGCGGGCATCGTCCATGCCTGCCACAAACGCCCGGTGACCGCTGGGCAGATTGACGAGCTGGTCAGCCAGATTGAGCAGGTGTGCTACAACACCATGCAGCGCGAGGTGCCCACCAGCAAGATTGGTGAGATGGTGATGGAAGCGCTGCGCAAGCTGGACGAGGTGGCCTACATCCGCTTCGCCTCCGTCTACCGCCAGTTCACCGACATCCCCACCTTCATGCAGGAGCTTAGCCGATTAATGACGGAGAACAAACTCCAGGACAAGGCCTGAGCATTACACAAAGCCGCCGTCCACCCCCAGCACCTGCCCGGTGATGTAGCCGGCGCGGTCGCTGATGAGGAAGGTGGCGGCTTTTGCTATGTCTTCCGGCCTGCCGATGCGGCCCAGGGGGATTCTGCCAATCAGAGTATCCATCTCTTCCGCTGTAAAGCCCTTGTTCATGTCGGTATCTATCAAGCCCGGCGCCAGGCAGTTCACCCGGATGCTGCTGGTGCCCAACTCCTGGGCCAGGGAGGCAGCGAAGGCGATCATCCCGCCCTTGCTGGCGGCATAGGCCGCCTCACAGGCAGCGCCGCGCAGCCCCCACATGGAGGAGATGAACAGCAGGCTGCCTTCTTGCCGGGGAATCATCGCTTTGATGGCCTCGCGGCTGACCAGAAAGGCGCCGGTCAGGTTGCTGTCCATCACCTTTTTCCAGTCCGCATAGCGCAGGTCCTGCGTCAGCGAAAAATGGCTGATGCCGGCGTTGAGCACCACCGCGTCCAGATGCCTTAACCGGCTGATTGCTGTCTCAACAAACGCCAGCGCCTGCGTTTCATCACCCAGGTCCGCCCGGATGGCGAAAGCCCCGGTTTCTTCAGACAAGGCCTTGGCTTGGTCCATCGCGTCCTTGTAACCGAAGGCCACCTGGTAGCCTTCCTGGCGCAGCTGACGCACGATGGCCTTGCCGATGCCGCGGGAACCGCCGGTGACCAGTGCTGTTTTCATGGTGTTTCCGCCTTTTTGAAGTCTTGCCACGGTTGCCAGCCCGCGGCATTGTGGATATAATAGCACTACTGCGCAAAAGGAGGAAAGGATATGCTGAAACGCCTGCTCTGGCTGTCACTGTTCAGCCTGCTGTTCTTCCTCTTTTTAGGGCTGATGGTGCAGCCGGGGTCTACCGCTGTGCCGCCACGTCCCATCCAGACGCATTATGCCCTGATGCCCGCCCCGCAGGCCCAGGTAAAAACCGAGCCATACAGCGCCTTTGACGCCCTGGCATCCATTGATTTACATGTCAATCAGGCAATGCCCTGCCCGGTTCAACCGCTGCGAACCTTGGCGGCAAAGCCTTATTACGAGCAAAGCTATCACGTGTTTCACCTGTCTGACGAGGCCGGGTAATTGGTCTTTATCCCCAACAGACAGAATGAAAGGATGAATCAAAATGGCGAAGGAAACTCCCAAGAAAAAAACCGCGGTCAACCGCAAACTGATCGCCGGTGTCACCCTGCTGGTAGCGCTGGTGCTGACCGTCGTCTTCATCTGGCTGGGCCTAAGCGGCCGCCAGATGGACAACCAGGGCCTGTACAAACTGCTGCCCTGGCTGCCCACCACCTCTGAAACCTCCAACTGGCGCCAGGCGCTGGTGCCCGGGGCCGGCCTGGGGGACACCAAGGTGTTCACCTTTGCGCCTTCCACGGAGGAAAGCCCCGCCCAGGCTGATTTTGACAAGGCCATCAACGTCCTGGTCAAGCGCCTCAACGATCTGGGCTGGACGGACACCGCCGTTGAAGTCAAGGATGGCAACCTGGTGGTCACCCTGCCCTCCGGCGCTGACACCACCTACCTCAACACCCTGCTGTCCGCCAAGGGCGACTTCACCTTCACCGATCCCGCGGGCGCTGTCTTCATGACCGGTGACAACGTCACCCAGGCCAGCTTTGGCTATGCCGACCAATCCGGCACCAATTTCGCGCTGTCCCTGCTGTTTGACGCCGTAGGCAAAGAGGCCTTTGGCCAGAAATCCATCGAGCTGGCGGGGCAGAACATCACCCTGATGCGTGACGGCGTGGTCATCGTCAGCCCCGGCATCTCAGACCCCATCACCCAGGGCCAGGTGTCCATCCCCGGCTTCACCCTGGAATCCGCCCGTGAAAACGCGGTGCTGCTGCGCTCCGGCGCCCTGCCCTTTGCGCTGACCGCGCAGGGAGAAGGAGTGTCCGCCGCGCCGCTGCTGGGCAGCAATGTCCAGAAGACCCTGATTCTGGCGCTCACCGTGGTGTTTGTGCTGGTGGCGCTCTACTTCCTCATCACCTACCGCCTGGGCGGCCTCATCTCCGTGTGGGTGCTGCTGCTGCAGCTGGGCCTGTCCTGGTTCTTCGCGGGCCTGATCGGCGCCGGCTTCACCGTGCTCACCTTAAGCGCCATCTTTGTGGCCTTCATCCTGACCGTGTTTGTCATCATCAGGCTGTATGCCCATCTGTCCCAGGAAGTGCGTTCCGGGCGCTCCCTGCGCCAGACGCTCAAGGACGCCTATGCCGGCCACGGCCATGCCGGGCTTGACGCGCTGGCGGGCCTGCTGCTGGTCGCCGTGGTGCTCATCATCATGAACCTGGGCATGATCAGCATCTTCAGTGAGCTGTTCGCCCTCACCCTGCTCATCGCCCTGGTATTGACCCAGCTGCTGCTGCGCGTGCTGCTCAATGAAACCATCCACCTGTTTGGCGGCACCGCTTCCCTGTACACCGCGACATCTTCCAAGAAGGAGGCTTGAGGCATGAAACTGCAAAAGTCTGCGCTCAACGCGCTCATCCTCTCAGCCCTGATCGCCCTGGCGGCGCTGGCGCTGACCCTGCTGGGCACCGGGCTGAAGTTCAACTTCGGCGCTGAGGCCACCATCAATTACGGCGCCATCTGGCTGGCCATCCTGGCCTGTGCGGTCACCGGTTTTGTGTTCGCCTGGGTGCGCTACGGCCTGCCCGGCGCAGTCGCCCTGGCCTCGGCCACCCTGCATGACCTGTTGCTGTCCTTGGCCCTGTGCGCCATCCTCAGCCTGGTCTTCAAGCTGTCCTCCTACCTGCCGGCCCTCTTGATCGCCGGTGCGGCCTTCACCTACATGTTCAGCATCCCCGTCATCCGTGACGCGCGCCAGAACGTGAAGAGCACCGCCAACTTCAACCGCAACGAGGCTGCCAGGCTGGCCGTCGCCTCCACCCGCAAGGTGAAGATGATCGTGGTCGTGGTGTCTGTGCTGGTGTTCGCCGCCTTCATCATCAGCGGCAATCTGGCCATGGTGGGCAACATCCTGCCCCTGATCACAGGCCTGTTGGCCGCGGCCCTGTCCTCCTGTCTGATCACCCCTTACGTCTGGGCGGCGGTGCCGGCCAAGCGTTCCAAAACCCGGTAAGCATGCCCAAGCGCCTTTCGTACGCGGAAGGTGCTCTTTTTCATCCCGGCACCAAAGTCCAACATCTTTGGTGCCGGGATGCGCCCAGGAAAGGTTTCTATGCGCAAACTAACCTCCCGAGCGGTTCCCTTCCAGCTACCAGGCTATCCGGATTACCTGGCCAGCTTGCTGTACGCCCGCGGCATCACAGACCAGGAACAGGCGGAAGCCTTCCTGCAACCCAGCCTGGACCAACTGCACGACCCCTACCTGATGCAAGGCATAAGCGAGGCCGTCGCCATTTTGAAAAAAGCCAGGGAGGACAGGCAGGTGGTGGTCGTCTATGGCGATTATGACGCGGACGGCGTCTGCGCCAGCGCCATCGTCCTCAATGCACTGGAACAATTTGGCATCCGCGCCTTTTCCTACATTCCGGCCAGGCTGTCAGAGGGCTATGGCATCAACGCGGACGCGGTCACCGCTTTATCCAAACAGGCGGGCGTCCTCATCAGCGTGGACTGCGGCATCACCGCGGTGGAGGAGGTCTCCCTGGCCCGCGACTTGGGCATGCAGGTGATTCTGACGGACCACCACACCCTGCCGGATGGCTTGCCCCATGCCGATGCCCTGGTGCATCCTGCTTTGGGGGACTATCCCTATCCCACCCTGTGCGGGGCCGGGGTGGCATGGAAGCTGGCCTGCGCCCTGATTGGCCTTGTGAAAGCCCAGGAATCCCTGGAGCTGGCGGCGCTGGCCACCGTGGCCGATCTGGTGCCTCTCACCGGGGAAAACAGGGTGATTGTCTCCCTGGGCCTGCGGTTGCTGTCCCAAAGCGCCCGCCCAGGCATGCAGGCGCTGATGCGGGTGGCCGGGATCAAACCCGGTGAGCCCGTGTCATCCGAACAGGTCGCCTTTCAACTGGCGCCGCGGCTGAACGCCGGGGGCAGGCTGTCCACCGCCCAGGACGCCCTGAACCTGTTGATGGCGGAAGATGTCGAGGAAGCCAACCGCCTGGCCCAGGCGCTGGACGCGCTCAACCGGGAGCGGCGGGAGGTGGAGCAGCAGGTGCTCAAAGCCGCCTCAGCCCAGGTGCACCAGCTGGACTTAAGCCGCCTGCGCAGCATCGTGGTCAGGGGAGAGGACTGGAACCCCGGCGTTGTCGGCCTCACCGCGGGCAAGCTGGCCCAGCGGTGGAACTATCCCTGCATCGTGCTCACCAACAATGGCGAGGAGGTCTCCGGCTCCGGGCGCAGCGTCAATGGCATCGACCTGCATGAGGCCCTCAAGGCCTGCCAGCACCTCTTAAGCCGTTTTGGCGGGCACAGGATGGCGGCGGGTTTATCGCTGCCCAAAGAAAAGCTTGCGGAGTTTGCCGAATGCTTTGACGCGGCGGTCAAGCGGCAGCTGGGGGAGGATGACCTGATCCCGGAAACCGTGTATGACACCGCGCTGGCCCTCACGGAGGTCACCCTGGAAACAGTGGACCGGCTGGACCAACTGGCGCCCTTTGGCCTCAACAACCCCGCGCCGGTGTTTTTGATTCCGGATTTGAAGGTCATCAGCGCGCGCCCGGTGGGCGCGGACGGCGCCCACCTGAAGCTGACCCTGGCGGCCCAGGGCGCGGTGCGTGAAGGCATCGCCTTTGGCCAGGGCAAGGCGGGCTCCACCTTGGGAAAACAGGCCAGCATCGTCAGCTCCGTGGACCGAAATGCCTTCAATGGCCGGGTCAGCGTGCAGCTGAAGATCGCGGCCCTCTTGCCCGGCGAGGCGGTGTTTTTGGAGGACCAGTTGGCCCAGGCCCGCGCGGTGTGCGTTGCATTGGACCATGAAAAAACCTTCAATAACCAATCCCCGCAGGTTCAACTCATCACCGCGCTGCCAGACCAGGTGCCCACCCGCGGCACGCTGCTGGCGGCCTACACCCCGCAGATGGCCAACCTCCTGCACCAGCGTTACCCGCAGCTGCAGGTGCACATCGGCGCCGCCACGGACCCGCGCGCTTTTTCCGCCATCGTGTATGCGCCGGACTGGCGCAGGCATTTCGCGCCGTTTGAACGAATTCTCTTTGCAGATGGCCTGCTGGATGTGTATACTGCACAATTGTCCGGAGAGGTCTGCAAAGCCCGGCACGTCGAAGCGATGCCAATGACCGATGATTTGAAGGCTTTGCTGGCTGAGCTCTCCTTGAGCCTGGACCGGCTGCGGGACATCTACCTGCAGCTCAAAAACGGCCAGATCGCCAACTTCACCGGCCACCTGGGCCGCGACCTGGCCGCCCTGAACGTGCTGCGCCAGCTGGGCCTGGTCCAGCTGGATGAGAACGATTATTTCAAAAGCTTGCTGCCCATGGTCCGCATTGAGCCCATGGAAAGCGCCCTCTACCGCCACCTGCAATCCTAAGGAGTTTCATGGCACACACCGCGTTTGAACGGCTGCCCCTGGAGGAGATGATCGCCCGGCTGAGCAAGTACAGCACGCCGGAAGGTCTTGCCATGGTCAAAAAAGCCTATGATTTCGCGGTGCAGGCGCATGATGGCCAAATTCGCAAGAGCGGCGAAGCCTATGTCTCCCACCCCATCCATGTGGCCTCCATTCTGGTGGAATTGCAGCTGGACGCGGCCAGTGTCGCGGCCGGCCTGTTGCATGACACGGTGGAGGATGTGGAGGGGGTGACCTTTGACACCATCCAGCAGCACTTTGGCGAGGAAATCCGCAACCTGGTGGACGGCGTCACCAAATTGGGCAAGCTGGACTTCATGGACCGGGAGGAGCAGCAGGCGGAGTCCTGGCGCAAGATGATCCTGGCCATGAGCAAGGACATCCGCGTCATCCTCATCAAGCTGGCGGACCGCCTGCACAACATGCGCACCCTGGGCTTCCAGGCGCCGGAGCGCCAGGTCAGCATCGCGAGGGAGACCCTGGACATCTACGCCCCCTTAGCGCACCGCCTGGGCGTGTACACCATCAAGGCGGAGATTGAGGACCTCTCCTTGCGCTACATCGACCCGGAGGGCTACCGCGAGGTGGCCAACAAGGTGGGGCAAAAGCGCATCGAGCGCGAGGAGCAGATCAAGACCATCATCAACACCCTCTCTGAAAAGATTCACGAAATGGGCCTGCACCATTTTGAGATTGACGGCCGGCCCAAGCATTTGTACAGCATCTACCGCAAAATGGTCATCCAGAACCGCTCCTTTGACCAGATTTATGACCTGATCGCCGTGCGCGTGGTGGTGGACACCATCCCCGAATGCTACACCGTGCTGGGCATCGCCCACACCCTGTGGACGCAGATGCCCGGGCGCTTCAAGGACTATATCTCCACCCCCAAATCCAACATGTACCAATCCCTGCACACCACTTTGATCGGTGGGCGCACCATCCCCTCACCCTTTGAAGTGCAAATCCGCACCCGGGAAATGCACCGGGTGGCTGAGTACGGCATCGCCGCGCACTGGAACTACAAAGAAGGCGGCGCCAGCGGCGGGCTGGACAAGAAGCTGTATTGGCTGCGCCAAATTCTGGATTGGCAGTCCGAAACCCGCGACAGCAAGGAATTCATTGACAGCCTAAAAACCGACCTGTTCAGTGAGGACATCTTTGTCTTCACCCCCAAGGGCGACATCATCAACCTCCAGCGCGGCGCCACCCCGCTGGACTTTGCCTACCGCATCCACTCCCACGTGGGCAACTCCTGCGTGGGCGCCAAGATCAACGGCAAGATTGTGCCGCTGCAGACCGAGCTGCAAACAGGTGACCGGGTGGAGGTGATGACCTCCGCCAACTCCAAGGGCCCCAGCATGGACTGGCTCAACGTGGTCAAGACCCAGCAGGCCAAGACCAAGATCCGCCAGTTCTTTAAAAAAGAGCTGCGCGGGGAGAACGTCCAAAAAGGCCGTGAGATGCTGGAGCACGAGGCCAAGCGCCGCGGCGTCAAGCTGGGGGATCTGACCAAGCCCGAGTTTTATGACGGCATCCTCAAGCGCTATTCCTTCCCGGATTTGGAGGCGCTCTACGGCGCGGTGGGCTATGGCGGCATCCCGTCCGTCTATGTCATCTCCCGCTTGCTGGACGAGCAAAAGCGCCTGGCGGACCAGGTGGTGGCCAAGAAGGCGTCGACCCTGCCCGACCCGAAGACGGTGCAGCACCAGGGCAAGCCCACCCATGGCATCTATGTCGAGGGCGGCTCGGGTATGCTGGTGCGCTTTGGCCAGTGCTGCAACCCGGTGCCGGGGGATGAGATTTCCGGCTACATCACCCGCGGGCGCGGGGTCACCGTGCACAAGGCCGACTGCGTCAACACCGTCAACGCGGAGCCGGAGCGCCTCATCAACGTCAGCTGGGCGGATGAGGAAACGGGCAATTTCAACGCCGGCCTGCGCGTCATCGTGTATGACAGCCCCAACATCCTGGGGGAGATCATCATGTTTGTGGCCAATGGCGGCACGCCGGTGGCGGCGGGCTCCCAGGAAGAGGTTAAAAAGGGCATCCGCACCCTGCAGCTGATCATCCAGGTGTCCAGCCGCGACCAGGTGCGGGCGGTGGTCTCCCGCTTGCAAAAGCGTTCTGACGTGTTGGAGGCCTACCGCAGTGCGAAATAGCGCAAAGGACAGGGTATGAGAGCGGTTGTACAACGGGTTTCAGAAGCGTCCGTGTCAGTGGACAACCAGGTGATCAGCGGCATCGCTCAGGGCCTGGTGGTGCTGCTGGGCGTTGAAGTCGGCGATACCGAACAGGACGCCGCCTACCTGGCCGGCAAAATCGCCAAGCTGCGCATTTTTTCAGATGCCGAGGGCAAGATGAACCTGTCCGTCAAGGACATTGGTGGCCAGGTATTGATAATCAGCCAGTTCACCCTGCTGGGGGATGCCCGCGGGCAAAATCGCCCGGGCTTTGTCAAGGCCGAGGAGCCCCAGCGCGCCAACGACCTGTACCTGTACTGCTGCGACCAGGTGAAAGCCCGGGGGCTGGAGGTTAAGCAGGGCGTATTCCGCGCCCACATGGCGGTCTCCCTCATCAATGACGGCCCGGTCACCATCCTGCTGGATTCGGGCAAAGCGTTTTAGGAGTTCAAATGACAATCAAAACCATCCCCGTCGGGGATTTGCAAACCAATTGTTATGTCGTATACCGGGAGGACAGGGATGACGCCGTGGTCATCGACCCGGGTGATGAGGCCGAAGCCATCCTGGCTGCCCTGAACGGCAAAAAGGTTGCGGCGGTGCTGCTCACCCATGGCCACTATGACCACACCGGCGCGCTGCATGCCTTCGCGGGCCGCCCCATCTACATCCATGCCATGGACGCCATGATGCTGGAGGACAGCCACTACAGCTTTGGCAAGGCGGCGGGGGACACCCAGGCCCGCCCCAAGGCGACCGATTTTCTTTCAGAAGGGCAACGCTTGGAGCTGGCGGGCATCACCTTTGAGGTGCTGCACACACCCGGGCACACCCGCGGCTGTGTCTGCCTGAAATCCGGAATGGATTTGTTCACCGGGGACACCTTGTTTGACGGCGATTATGGCCGCACCGACCTGCCCGGCGGCAGCCAGGAGCAGATGCGCGCCTCGCTGCGCCGCCTGTTCACCCTGCATGGCTGCAGGTTTTACCCCGGCCATGGCCCGGGCAATGTGATCAAATGAAGGTCGGGCTGCTCTCGCCCATGCCGGGCTTTCACAAAGAACTGTTTGACATCGTTGACATCTTCATCCCCCAGGTGGACCGCCGGGATGGCAGCCTGGAGGGCGCTGATTTGCGCGTTATAATATCGCAGTCTGAAGAAAATAGCGTTCGTCGCTGCCAGGCGGAATTGTCCGGCGCGTTGAACATCACAAGCCGGAATGAAACCACCATCACCGGCAATGCCCTGTTGGTGCGGCGCCTGCACAAGCGGCAACTGAAAACCGTGCTGTTTGACGCGCTGACGAAGGCCACTGGCAAGCAGCCGCCCTGGGGCTCCCTCACCGGCATCCGCCCGGCCCGATTGGTGCTGGACGCCATGGGGGAGGGGCTGCCGCTGGATGAGGCGGCAAGCCTCATCCAAAACACTTTTCAAATCACCGATGCCAAAATCAGCCTGCTCAAGGACATCATCAGGGTGCAGCAAGGCCTGCCCCAGTTGAGTGACAAGCAAATCGCCTGCTACATCGGCATCCCCTTTTGTTCCAGCCGCTGCCGCTATTGCAGCTTCATCAGCACGGTGGCCGGCAAGGGCAGCCTGCTGACGGACTATGTGCAGGCCCTGAAACAGGAAATTGCCGGCACCATCGCCCTCATGAAGGATAAGGGGCTGACAGCACGCTCCGTCTACCTTGGCGGCGGCACGCCCACGGTGCTGGATGAAGATTTGCTCGCCCAGGTGCTGGAAGCCGCCCGGCCTTTGTTTCAACAGGCCGATGAGGTGACGGTGGAAGCGGGCCGTCCGGACTCCATCACAAAAGAGAAACTGCAATTGATTCATGCCGCCGGCGTCCACCGCATCTCCATCAACCCGCAGACCATGCACGACAAAACCCTGGAATTGGTGGG
>LSQX01076737.1_pt1 | contig 13961 bp, 10 predicted proteins | sample 654561 | NCBI WGS metagenome assembly LSQX01 (sample SAMN04489861, study PRJNA283612) | anaerobic digester metagenome | isolation source: 4 biogas reactors fed with cattle manure at either 37C or 55C with and... | place: Denmark: Kongens Lyngby | collected 2014
GACTTTTCGGAGTGGACTCAAAGATAACTTTGTCAAATTGATAGTTTCAGCCAGTGGGTGAATATCGCCGGAATCACTGGATGGGTATCATCGGAATATCAAACCCGGAAATTCACTTTATTGGTGAGATAGAGCTCGTTAAAGGAAGAGGTTATTTTAATGTTGAAAAAGAAAACGCTTCAAGAGACGCTTCAACGGATTGTTCATACAAAAAAAATCCCGGTAAAGTTATCTCCTCAGCGGGGTATTGTTTTTCTCCGGGATCGTTATTGAAAAGTAAGGGTAAAAAAGTGGTTCTTGAATGGAATGGGATATTATCGTTTTTTTCGGATACCTCTTCACCGTCTGTCTTGTAAATTGATGCTGATCAATAATCCCTTGCTGTTTCCTCTTCAATCTTATGTGAAATTATTTAATGAATTACGCCCTGTTATTACGAATGGGTTGATACTTATGTTGGGTATGAGATAAGGCTGCCAAATCATCACACATGTTTTCCCGATCCACTTTTAGTCATACCGGTAGGAATTGAAGCTGAAATGAATTAGGCTTGTTCTGTTTTTTAGGTGTTGTAACTGTAGCGCTTGAACGAATCGGGGCATGTCAAAAAGTGCAGGAAGTGCAGGAGTCCGGGAGTACAGGGAGTTAGAATGTACAGAAAGTACAGAAAGTACAGAAAGTACAGGAAGTGTAGGAAAGTTGGATGGGGAGCGGGTTTCAGGTGTATAGCGAAGCGTAGGAAAGCGTAGGGTTAGCCCTATGGTGAATGAATCGTTTTCTTAATGGGTTTCATTAATTCGAAAAAGCTAAGGTAATAGACTCGGGGTTAAGGGAACGGAGCCCTAAGAAAATAAATCTTGACACCGTCTAATTTACGCTACGCACTACCCATTAAACAATGCCGACGAAAACGACATATTTCAATCAATGCTTTTGTCTATTCTGTTTAGTGCAAAATTATATGCTCCTAATGCAATTGCTCTACCGGTACCAAGTTTAGTTGTCGTTATTCCTGTTTTCTTCGCAACATTATAACCTACTGTTTTATTGAACTCCGGTACTTTTACTGTCTTAATTTCTTCTTTAAAGAATTCGGATTTTTCTTGTTCGTCAAGTAAATTATATACTTTCATCGACAATCGGGGATATGGTTCTCCATTCCTTGAATATCGAAAGCCATTCATTTCTTTTACTAATGAAGGCATAAAATATTTATAAGCATTAGCAATCCCCCCTCCTATGACAACTATTCCGTCAACTATACTTAATGATTCTGCTATTGTAAATCCGGCTACTTCTCCAAGCTCTTCGAAACTCTTTATGGCAGCACTTCTATTCCCCGGTGCATTTCCTTCTGCAATATCATATATCTCTTTGGGTGTCAATTTTTCATTTGTGCCGGATAATTCATGATATTTTCTTTGTATTGCCCTAATGCTAACGCCTTCTTCTGCAATTAAATTGTTATTCGTTTTATTAACCATTGACCAAACATCGCCTCCACATCCATTGTCTCCCAAAAGTAAATCATTATTTATAACAACTCCTCCCCCAAAGCCTGTTCCGAAAGTAAACCCTAATAAGTTTTTATATTGTTTCCTATTCCCCCTTATTTCCAACTGTTTATTTATTTCAGGTAAAATGCCGCATAATGCTTCACCATATGCAAATAAATCCCCATCATTGTTTATGAATACCGGAATATCGAATTTTTCCCGCAAGAATGGGCCTAAGGCAATACCTCCCTTAAAGGATGGAAAATTGGGAAGATCGCCTATGATGCCATTTTCGTAATCTGCCGGACCAGGGAATGCAAAACTTATTGCAACCGGTGCGGATTTCACTCTTTTTTTTATTTGGCTGAAACCGACAACTAAAGAATCTAAACATTTTTTAAGATTATCAGGATAAGCAGGTAAAACAAGAGGGGTGACGATTTCCGTATTATTCTGTATGGCAGAAAATACAAAATTGGTTCCACCTGCATCAAGTGTGAGTACTATTCCGTTGTTATTCTTGAACATTTTTATCTAATTTTAAAGTGAAGATAAATATTAATACTAAACAAATCAACAATATGAATAAGGATATAAAAAATCCAAAATGATCGTTGATTATTCCTTGCAAGGGTAAAATAATGGCTCCTCCCGAAACTCCCATAATCATTAAGGCGGAAACTTCATTTGTGCGTGTCGGACTTTCTTTTAACGCATATGAAAAAATAATCGAAAAAACATTGGCACAGGTGAATCCTATTATGAAAATAAATGCCATAAGTATCCATAAATTCGATATGAACATGAGTAGAAAAAATGTTGCCATTGCAATCAGCAACGATATTTTCAAATAATTCAACGGAGAAATTTTAAGCAGCATGAAAGCTCCGAAAAAAGTTCCGATAATACGTACTGCAAAATAAATGCTTATTCCTAATAAGCCAAAAGCAATTAATACCATGATATAATCGTAAAAAATATAAGGAATAAGCATAGCCACCATAGTAAGAATTAACGATAATAAAACGGTTTGCTTCCTTCCGATTTTTTATTAATGTCGTACAAAAGCTTTTATCGTTATACATTTATTATTACTTGAATTTCCATGAGGTTTAATGATATATTGATTTATACAAGCAGGAATAATAAATGTTTCGGCATAATGAATAATTAAAGGTTCGAATTCGCCATTTAAACTTTCTATAACGATTTCTTCCCCTTCTACCAGGTTAAGAACATTAACCGATTCGTGCGTTGAATGAAGAACAGGTTTGGAAAACGTGTGCCTTCTTGTTTCTATGAATTGCGTTTTGTGTAACCCGGTTTTCTCTTCTATCCAACCATCGCCTTGATCTATTATTTCGAATTTATTTGTTAGTTCATTTTCAACATATTCACTATTTCTATTCCATTGAATTACTTTTTCTCCTCTTTCGATGTTTATCGGCCTGGGTTTGCCGTCGAGTCCCAATCTTTGCCAATCCCACAATTTGAAAGTAAAAAGATTAGGAGTAGTACTTATTTCCAGAACTACCGTATTTTTTCCTGAACAATGAATTGTGCCTGCCGGAATTAAAAAATGATCGTGTTTCTTTGCCGGAATTTTATTTACATATTTTTCTGCGGCGAAATCGATTCCGGAACATGCATTTGCTTTTTTTAATTCTTCAAGCATATCATTTTTATTCGTTCCTGTTTTAACTCCTAAATATACACAGGAATCTTCTTTGGCATCGACGATATAATAACTTTCATCTTGAGTATATGTTAATCCGAAATTTTCACGAGCAAATTCGAAGGTTGGATGGACTTGTAAACTTAGATTTCCTCCCTCCATCGTGTCCAGAAAATCGAAACGAATGGGGAATTCTTTTCCAAATCGGGCTTCCACCGGTTCACCCAGAAGATCCTTACTTTTCAGATAGACCAAATTGATCGATGGCATTTCAAAAAGAATATCGTTTACCTTTAAAAGTAAACTATTTTCTTCGGGGACGCAATCAAAACACCAACCGAAATTCGAAATATTGTTGTCCAGATCGAAAACAGCTTTCATCCATTGACCGCCCCAAGGTGCAGGATCAAAAAAAGGCACAACTCTAAAAGGAGATTTGGATGCTTTTTCCATTCCCTCGAAAAAAGTCGATTTATCAATCATTTTGGGATTTTCTTTTGAAACACTATCGATCCAAAAATCCACCTCTTCATATATCTGCTTTTTATGTCGGTCCAAAACTTTCCAATCGTTAAAAAGGCCACGTTTATATTGTAAGGAAAACTCCTCGTTTTTGTTATTTACGCCCAATCCCGTTACTTCTTTTTTGCGCATCCTTTTTTGTATTTCCCATCTTGGCATATCTGCATAAATAACCAGGTCTCCTTTTTTAATGTATTGAGCTCCATATCCAAAAATTATAACCGTACCTTTTGTTTTGTCGATTTTTTTGCGTTCATTTTTGATTTTCTCTTTATTAAAATAATTTTCGATGGAGAGATTGGTATAATATCCGAAAAGTATATCGTTAGTTATAAATGGTTTTGTCATGGATTTTATGCTCTTTTCAGTTTTAAAGAGTTGGAGAGTGTCTATGAACATCGCATTTTTTATTTTTTTAAAATATGATTTGAGTTCTTCATAATATATACCCGAATAACATTCTATCGTTATTGTTTTACATTTATTATTTATTTTCTTTTCTATAGTTGAAATTATGTTCTCCCATCCTTGAATTATCATTCCATTATCGATTGAAATTGATGGAAATTTATCGTATGTACCTTTCATTATATAATATAATTTGTTATTGTAAAAACATTATCTTTATATGTATGAACATATGAGCCCACAAATATACATAAAATATAATTCCAGACAAATTTTTGTGTAATTTGGAAAAATGTTTTACTTTGTACAAAATTGAATGCTATGATTGATCGTAATAATCGTATTCCTTTGCATAAGCAAGCTGAATCATTTCTCAGGGATTTAATTTCATCCGATGAATATAAAGCGGGAAAAATGCTTCCAAATGAAATTGAATTGGCTGAACAATTAAAGATATCCAGAAATACGTTAAGACAGGCTATAAATAAGCTTGTTTCAGAAGGTTTACTGATTAGAAAAAAAGGTGTAGGCACACGGGTTGCCGAAAAAAATATATATAGTGAAGCTAATAACTGGTTGAGTTTTTCTCAAGAAATGAAAGTATTGGGAATACAAGTTGAGAATTTTGAATTGCACATAAGTCGACAAAAACCGAGTGAAGAAGCAAAAGATTTTTTTAAAATAGAGGACGATATTAAAATTTTACGGTTAGAAAGATTAAGAGGAAAGGAAAATTTCCCATTTGTTTATTTTTGCTCCGAATTTAATCCTAAAATTCCACTAACCGGATCCGAAAATTTTAATCGCCCACTCTATGAAATTTTGGAAAACGATTTTAATATAATCGTAAAAACATCCAATGAAGAAATCAAGGCAGCCGGGGCTAATGATTTCATTGCTTCAAAATTGGAAGTGGAAACAGGTGATCCTATTTTGATTCGAAAAAGATATGTGAGAGATATAAACGATGTTCCTATTGAATATAATATAGGTTGGTATAGATCCGATTCTTTCAGTTACAAAATTGAATGTGTAAGAAATATAAAGACAATTTCATAATTTATAATTACTCGAAAAAATCTGTCCTATTTTTCAACGAAAGCCATAAAATAGTAGTTAATTGACGGATAGTCAAAAACAAATAATACCTGAAAACATGACCTTCCCCTTTTTCGTGGAAAAGGCGAATCCCCTCTTAATACCGCTAATGTCAAGAAAAGTAACATTTTTGTTTAATCATAATTATTTGATTATTAACAATATCTAATGAAGGATTACATTAACCGAAAGCAATTTATATATTTTTACAAATCTTTAACGCAAAAAATACATCAAAAAATGCGTTGGGGAAAATTATATATATATATATTTGCACAATCGATTAACATGTTTATACATATTGTAAAAAATAATGTTGCTTAACAGCATAATGTATATACATTATTAGTGGGATAAATCTCATAAAATAATTAATTATTAAGCAAATACTGCATATTTCATACGTACTTATAAATTTTAAAATTGTGACAAATTATGAAATTATATTCATTAATAAATTGATATTCAAACGGTTTTATAGCATGATTTTGACTTAATAAGAAAACTCGACAATAATTGAAAAAAACAATGACATGAAAGAAATTAGAAAAACAAGAGATTCACCCTATATTCTTCAAATTAAAAATGTTGCTTAACTTTTTGTCTCAAATAAGCTGGCAAGTCCAGGAGCGTCAAAAAACTTGAGAGTTGGAGCACGCACTACCAAAAGTTTCAGTGGCGTTAATCGTTATAATTATTCTACAATAAAAAAATAACAAGCATAGAACGTTAAAATATTAATAAATATGACCAATAATATAAAATAAAAAGATGAAGTTAAAAAAGATCTTAGTATTGTTTTTTTGTTTGAACAGTTTGACATTGAGTTGGGCATTTGACAATCAGATAATTTGGCAAATAGGAACATCGGATAATTCTGCCGCAGATTTGGCTCTAGGGCCTTCAGAATATAAACAATTTCTTGCTCAAGATTTTGGTTATGAAGATCGTTATTTTTTGATAAACAAATCTGTCGCTCGAAATGATTTTCCTTATGTTTTGCCGGGTCCGGATGACAGTTGGGGGGGTACCTCTCCAACTTCCGGATGGCGTACACATGAAGTTAATATCTTGTTTACTATAGACAAACTACCCCAAAATGGCGAATGGAAATTTGTGGTTGACTTGGTAGATTGTAATCCTAATCGTTCGGTTGTAAAGATAACAGTAAACAATAATGCTGAGAAGAAGTTTGAAATTGCAGGACATTCTAACGATGTTTTGGAAGGTAATACAGATAATGCAAAAGAACAAATTTTAGAATTTCCAATAGCTTCTAATACACTGAAGGAAGGTGGAAACTGCCTTACAATTTCCGTTTTAGAAGGTGGTTGGATTGTTTTTGATTGCCTTTACTTGAAAGGGCCATCAAATATTGTTTCAGCAAAAAATAATCCGTATGTTTTTTTGAGAGATGTTGTACCTGCCGATTATGAAATAGAGCAAGAAGACAATAGGGTGCAACCACTTTTAGTAGATGTTGAACATTTGTGTGGATCTCCAAAACTTTCGGTTAAATTAGATAATTCTTTGATATTTGAAAATATACTTGACACAGCACGTTATGTTTTTGAAATCCCCATGCCCGCTGTTGGAAAAACTCAAAAAAGTCGATACCTGATTTTGGTAAATGATGAAGTAATAAAAAAAGGAACAGTCGTGCGTTCGCCTCAGCCTATACAAACAGCGGCTGATTATGTAGATACTAAAATAGGTACTGCTCATTCTCGCTGGATGATTGCACCCGGACCGTGGATGCCTTTCAGTATGGTAAAACTAAGTCCCGATAATCAAAACATGGGTTGGCAAGCCGGCTATCAACCGACCTTTGAGACCATAGGCTGCTTTTCCCATATTCACGAATGGACAATGGGAGGATTGGGGATAATGCCAACAAACGGTAAGCTATATACAAAAGTTGGTGATCAATTTCATCCTGATGAAGGTTATCGTTCCCGCATGGATAAGAAAACGGAGCAAGCGCCATTAGGATATTATAAAGTGTTTCTAACCGACACTAAAATTCTGGCGGAGCTTACTGCAACTGAACGAGCCGGTTTTCAAAGATATACTTTCCCTAAAGACAAAAATGGGCGGGTGATGATCGATTTGCATGTTCAAGCAGAATATGATTATAAACTGGCTGATGTTAAAATTGAAAAAATAAGTGATACCAGAATTGAAGGATATAGTAAACAGTTTTCCCCGCGTGTTTGGAGTAATGACGCTGATCAGGAATATGTAGTCAATTTTGTAATTGAATTTGATGCCCCAATAAAAAAAGTAGGTGGTTGGAAGAATGATAAAGTTATTGATTCGAATCTTATTGAAGGAAAAGAATTGAACGATGCAGGTTTATATGTTGAGTTCGATACACAAAAACATCCGATAGTTCAAGTGCGAACAGGTATTTCTTTGGTCAGCATCGCTAATGCTTCTGAGAATCTTCAAAAAGAGATAACAGACAAATTTGGATGGGATTTTGAAGCAGTAGTACAAAATCAAAAAGAGAAATGGAATGAGATATTAAATCGTGTAACAATTATTACAAATGATCGGAGAGAAAAAGTTCGTTTTTATACGAATATGTATCGGGCTTTTTGTCGCAATACCTGGAGTGATGTAAACGGCGAATGGGTATCGCCGGATGAAAAAGTGCAAAAGTTGGCCCACCCCGATCATTTGGCATTAGGATGTGATGCATTTTGGAATACATTTTGGAATTTGAATCAATTGTGGAATTTGATAACACCGGAGTGGTCTTCCAAATGGGTAAATTCTCAATTAGCTCTTTATGATGCCAATGGATGGCTGGCAAAAGGTCCGGCAGGCATGGAATATATACCTGTAATGGTGGCAGAACATGAAATTCCTCTTATTGTTTCAGCTTATCAAATGGGAATTCGCGATTTCGACACAGAAAAAGCTTTCAAAGCTGTTAAAAAAATGCAAACTACACCTCCTGCCCATGTTGGGGGCGGACTTGCCGGCAATCGTGATTTAATTCCTTACCTTACCTATAAATATGTCCCAATGGAAAAGGGCCGTTTTTCCAATACCCTGGAATATTCATACGATGATTGGACAGTAGGACAGTTTGCGAAAGCATTGGGTAAATATGCAGAATATGATATGTTTGCTCAACGGGGTGAATGGTGGAAAAATGCAATTAATCCTGTTAACGGGTATGCCCATCTTCGTGATACAGCCGGTAATTTTATTCCTGATTTCGATCCTTTTCAATCCGGGAGGAATCACCATTATGTAGAAGGTAACGCATGGCAATTGACTTTTTTTGTTCCTCAGGATGTGCCCTCTTTAATTCGAATAATCGGTGAAAAAACATTTGTCGATCGTCTCAATTGGGGATTTGAAGTTAGTGAACAATGGCGCTATAATGCCCCAAATGATCAATATTGGGATTATCCGGTAGTGCAAGGAAATCAACAGTCTATGCATTTTGCTTTTTTATTTAATTGGGCAAACCATCCTTGGTTGACTCAAAAATGGAGCCGTTCTGTTATTGATAGATACTATGGTTACGGTATTTCGAATGCCTATTTGGGTGATGAAGATCAAGGTCAAATGAGTGCATGGTTTGTAATGGCGGCTCTGGGATTATTTCAAACGGATGGAGGGTGTCGAATGGACCCTATTTTTGAGATAGGCAGTCCATTATACCAAAAAGTAATCATCAATTTAGGAAAGCAATATAACCGAGGTGAGCATTTTATAATTGAAGCCAAAAATGCTTCAAGAAAGAATAAATATATTCAAAACGCCGTTTTGAATGGCAAATACCTGAATAGCTTTTTCTTTCCTGCTTCAGATCTTTTAAAAGGCGGAAAATTAATTTTGGAAATGAGAGATAAGCCGAATACAGAATGGGGATACAAAGATGCACAACAATTGTTAAAATAATCATCAACAAGTATATGTCTATTTATTTTTTTATAGAATTTATCGTTTGTTTTGTGGGATTTATAATTCCTGCAAAATCACAAGAATCAATGAAAATATACAATCCGATAGAAGTGCCTTCGATACAAGTCGCGGCTAGTAGTGAATTCCCGGGTTTCCCCGCTGTAGAAACAATCAATGGTAGCGGAATAAAAAACCACCGCTACCTAAGCGGGCATCATGAAATTGCTGTTTCTACTATTCGACCCTGTGAAAATAATAGCAATTTGTTGGTTCGTTTAGTGAATACTTCTCGGTGGCCTGTCAAATCTTCATTTATTTGGAATGAGACTATTCCTTCGAAAATTTATGAATGTGATAATGATGAAACGATTAAAAGAACTTTTAATGGAGAATCGTTTTGGATGCAACCTTATGAAACGTTGACTTTAAAATTTGAATATTAAAGATGAAACGATTGAATTTAATTGTTATTTATTTGATGATATTATTCTCTTTTACTGCGAAAGCTAAAGGAGGAAAAACGTTGAGTGACTATGTTGATCCAAACATTGGAACCGCACATTGCCGGTGGTTTTTTTATACTCCGGCAGCTGTTCCATTTGGTATGGCTAAGTTGGCACCTTCTACCGATGCTCACCTCGGCAATCCCGACGGTTGGCAGGCAGTTGGTTATGATTTTCGTCACACCTCGATTGAAGGATTTGCTCATTTTCACGAATTCCAAATAGGAGGCGTTGTGCTAGCTCCTACAGTAGGTCCTTTGCAAACTGTACCCGGAGAACTTGATAATCCGGATGGAGGATACCGCTCTCGGTTTGATAAAAAAGACGAAACAGCAAAGCCCGGTTATTATTGTGTGTTTTTAAAGGATTATGGAATAAAAGCTGAATTAACCGCAACAAAAAGAGTGGGTTTTCACCGCTACACTTTTCCAAAGTCGGAGCAGTCGAATCTGATTTTCGATATTGGCAATAAACAAGGTGAAAGTGGCGAAGTGAAAGATGCTTATGTGAGATATACTTCTGATGGGAGAATTGAAGGGTATGTAATTACATGGCCTGTATATGTAAATATTTATCAGCCCGGAGCAGATATCCGCATGTATTTTTCGGCGGAATTGAATAAAAAACCGATTAAGGTTGGGTCGTTCATTAAAAATACGATTTATCCGGATAAACAAGAAATTGCAGGACAAGGAGCAGGACTTTATCTGACTTTTTCTACCAAAGAGAATGAAACAATCGACGTAAAGGTAGGACTTTCCTATACTTCAATAGAAAATGCACGGTATAATTTAGAAGCCGAAGGTAAACATTTAAACTTTCAAGATGCCAGAAAATCAGCCAATGAAGTATGGAATGATTACTTGGGGAGAATCATTGTTGAGGGGGGTAAAGAAACCGATAAAGTGAAATTTTACACAGGACTTTATCATGCCTTGTTGGGGCGCGGATTAGCAAGTGATGCAAATGGTTATTATCCTAAAAATGACGGTTCCGTCGGACGCATTGCGCTTGATGCAAAAGGGAATCCTCTCCATAATCATTATAACACCGATGCAATTTGGGGAGGTTTTTGGAATTTGACCCAACTTTGGGCTTTAGTTTATCCGGAATATTATTCAGATTGGATTAAAAGTCAACTGCTGGTATATAAAGAAACCGAATGGTTAGGAGACGGGATTGCATGTAGTAAATATGTATCGGGAGTAGGAACCAATTTTACGGGTTTGGCCATTGCTGCCGCATATAATTGCGGTATACGTGATTTTAACATAGAATTGGGATACGAAGCCGCTTTGAAAAATGAAGTCGAATGGCGCGGACGTATAGAAGGAGCAGGGAAAATGGATCTTCGCCAATTTATAGAGCGGGGTTATTCGCCTTATGAAGAACGATTTGACATGAAAACTACCGAAGAAGGATCAGGGTTCGGTGCTTCACATACGCTGGAATACAGTTTTAGCTGTTTTGCTGTGTCTCAGTTTGCTAAACAGTTGGGGAAAGAGAAAGACTATCAATGGTTATCCGAATTATCGAAGGGGTGGGAACTTCTTTTTGATAAGGAAACTCTCTTAATTCGTCCAAAAGATACGAAAGGTCAATTTTTAAAAAATTTTGATCCGTTAGCTCCCTGGAAGGGCTTTCAAGAAGGAAATGCGATGCAATATACTTTTTATGTGCCACATCATATTGACCAATTAATTGATTTAGTAGGGAAAGATAAATTTAATAATCGATTGGACAGCATTTTTTCGCTGTCTCGAAAAAATCTATTTAGTGGTGGTACAGAATTAAATGCTTTTTCCGGCTTAAATGCGTTATATAATCACGGTAACCAACCTAATTTACATATATCATGGCTATTTAATTTCTCCGGAAAGCCATGGTTATCGCAGAAATGGGTACACGCTATTTTGAACGAATTTTACGGTATTGAACCCCTTCATGGTTATGGTTATGGACAAGATGAAGATCAAGGACAGTTGGGAAGTTGGTATGTAATGTCCTCAATAGGATTATTTGATGTGAAAGGATTAACAGAAATCAATCCGAAATTCCAGATCGGAGCGCCATTATTTGATAAGGTAACCATCTACTTAAATCAACATTATCATCCCGGTAAAAAATTTGAGATAGAATCAAAAAAAACAACGGCTGATGCATGTTATATTCGTTCAATTATGCTGAATAATAAAAAACAGAGCACCCTAATGTTACCTTTTGAAGAAGTAGTGCAGGGAGGAAAAATGGTAGTGGAGCTTTCGGAATATCCTGATATGAATCTAATTAAGTAAAATAATGAAAAGTAAAATTTTTACATCATATATAGGCATGCTGTCAGCAGTATCAGTGGCACATTCTGTTTCGGCTCAGAATAATGGGCCTAAATCTCCTAATATAGTTTGCATTTTTGTGGATGATTTGGGTTTCTAAGCTATCAGTGCTTACGAACATCCGATTTCTAAAGTTGCACCGATCAAGGTTTTTTCTTGGGTGAACATGGATTGTACGATAAACGTTTTATGTATGAAGAGTCTTTTCGCACCCCCCCCCTTCTTATTTCATATCCTCTGTTAATAAAAAAGCAATCTCAATGTGATGAACTTGTTCAGAATATTGATTTAGCTTCTACCTTTCTCGATATTGCAGGAATTGATATTCCTGAAGATTTCCCCGGGAAATCATTATTACCTCTTTTTAAAAATGCCAAATGTAATGATTGGAGAAATGCGTTGTATTACCATTTTTACGATTATCCTGCTATAGGGAATGTACGTCAACATTACGGGATTAGGACGAAAAAGATATAAGTTGATTCATTGGTATGGTGCCGGTTATGGGAAAGATAAGGGGATAGATTTTTGGGAATTATTTGATTTGAAGAAAGATCCAACCGAAATTCATAACGTTTATGGCGACATACACTATAAAGAAATACAGAATGACCTTAACGAACAACTTATTCAATTACGCAAAAAAATCGGAGTGCCAGAATAATGATAATTTGCAGGAAGTGTAGGAAAGTTGGATGGGGAGCGGGTTTCAGGTGTATAACGAAGCGACGGTGCGTATTCTCATGGGGTTACCTCCGGCTTTTGGACACGAAACGGAGGCTGCTTTATCGATTTTTAAAGAATCATGCTAAAATGATGGTTCGAAGATTATGCTGAAAAGAATCATGCTAAAAAGAATTATGCTGAAAAGATTATACCAAAAAATGTAGTAAAAAATTGTCCGAAAAATTGTATCGAACAGGNNACAGGTTGCCGGATGGATAAGAAAACACATAGGATGTTGACTTTATCTGAAGACAAATTTACAACTTAAAATATGAGCTGGTAAAGGTTTAGTGTTTTCTGCGTTTGTTTACATTGTCTTGCTGTCCGCCACGTTTACTTCTTGTTCTGATGAAATCGAAATCATTCGGACATGAAATCGAAACCATTTCGAAGTTCAGCTTGGAAGTACTACTTTCCCGCGTAAGTTCAACTTAAAAGTCCAACTTGGAAGTGCGCTAAGTTCAACTTAAAAGTCCAACTTTTCCGGAAATTTTATCCTTTCGATATTTGTTCGTAATTTTGCAACCAACAAACGCAATATATCAATCGATATTCGCTATTAGGACTTATCCGGAAAATGAAGAATACAGCTTGCAAAAACTACGGTTTAGCAACACGTTACGGGAATGAAAATAGCCCGACTAATCAATGGCGAAAGGGGATTCATTAGTATGTATAAAATTCAAATTTATGAAAAAAAATATTAAATCTGTTGTCAAAGATAAATATACGATAATTGCCCGGCAATCGAAAGCAGAGAACGAAACATCGTGTTGCGGAGTGGGCGGCTGCTGTTCAACCGTAAACTATGTTGTTTTCAGCGAAAACTACAGTAAACTGAAAGGTTATCACGAGGAAGCCGATTTGGGTTTGGGATGTGGCATTCCCACACAATTTGCCTCCATCAAAGAAGGCGACAGTGTGCTCGATTTGGGTAGTGGAGCAGGTAACGATTGTTTCGTTGCCCGAGCCATTGTTGGGGAAACCGGCTACGTGGCGGGGCTTGATTTTACCGATGCCATGTTGGAAAAAGCACGGAAGAATAATGCCAAACTCGGTTATGAAAATGTGGAATTCGTTAAAGGGGACATCGAAAACATGCCCCTGGAAGACAACCGGTTTGACGTGGTAATTTCCAATTGCGTGCTCAACCTGGTACCCGACAAACGCCAAGCTTTTGCCGAAATAAAACGGGTGTTGAAACCCGGCGGGCATTTTTGTGTTTCGGACGTGGTAACCAAAGGCAATCTTCCCGAAAAATTGAAAAACGATGCCG
>LSQX01376634.1_pt1 | contig 13961 bp, 3 predicted proteins | sample 654561 | NCBI WGS metagenome assembly LSQX01 (sample SAMN04489861, study PRJNA283612) | anaerobic digester metagenome | isolation source: 4 biogas reactors fed with cattle manure at either 37C or 55C with and... | place: Denmark: Kongens Lyngby | collected 2014
TACGACGAAAGAAACAACCTGATACGCACGACGCTCCCGGATGGCTCCACCCGCAAGTGGGTCTACGACCCCGATTGGAACGTCCCCATCAAGTACACCTACGAGTGGGGAAATGTGACGCGATACACCCTTGATGCCGGCAGCGGCAAGGTCCTCAGCGAGCGCGTGATCGTCGGGGACGACGACGAGCTGAGCACCGAGACCGACGACCTCGTGACCCGCTACACCTACACCGATTCTTACGACAACACGCTCGCGGGGCTCGTCGAAACGATCACCGATCCGAGCGGCACGGTGACCGAGTACGCATACAACGCGCGGGGCCAGAAGACGAAAATCACCTACGCCAAGGGGACCGCGCTGGAGGCGACCGTCGACTATGCGTATGCGACCGCCTCCGGCGTGCTGCTGTCCGAGACCGATCCCTTGGGCCGGCGGACCGAGCATGTCTACGACGCGCTCAACCGCAGGGTCCGCACGATCCTGCCCGCCGCCGATGCGGCGGGGACGACGATCGACGACAGCGACGCGGGCGGTTTCTCCACCACCGGCGATTGGGTGAGCGGAGGCTCCGGCGCCTATCTCTACTGCTCGGGCTGCGACGGCTCCGCGACGGCCGCCTGGGACTTCACCGGCCTCGATCCCGATAAGCAATACGAAGTCTTCGTCCGCTGGGTGATGGATGAAGCCAACAAGACCGACGCACCCTACACCGTCTACGACGGCACGACCGCGTCCGGCGTCGCGCTGGCGACAATCGACCTCGACCAGACCGTCGCGCCGGCCGGCGACAAGCTCGTGGGGGCCGATTGGCAGCGGCTGGGAACCTACGTGATCTCCGGCGGCACGCTCGGCGTCCTCCTCTCCAACGAGGGGGCCGGCCAGGTTGTCGCCGACTCGGTCCGCATCCTCGAACACGCTTCCACGCAGTCGGTCTACGGCGCCGGCGGCCGGATGATCAAGTCCGTCGACGAGGCCGGGCGCGAGACCCACTTCGGCTACGACGCCCGGGGCCGCCAGACCCACGTCTACCGCGCCGCGGGCGACGCGACGGCCAAGGCGATCGACGACGGCGACGCCGGCTTCGCCACCACCGGCACGTGGACCACGGACAACACCCGCGGCCAAGGCGGCGACCTCCGCTACGCCCCCGCGGGCAGCGGCAGCGCGAAGGCTGCCTGGACCTTCAGCGGCCTCGATCCCCGCAAACGCTATCGCGTGCTCGCCACCTGGGCGGCCGACGCCGCGAACAATGCCAGCGATGCCCCGTACCACGTCTACGACGGCGACGCCGCGAGCGGCACGCTTTTGAAAACCGTTGACGTGAACCAGCAACTGCGCCCCAGAATCGTCGGCCTTTTCGACGCGAGCTGGGAGAGCCTGGGCGACTTCACCCCCGCCTGCGGCACGCTCACCGTTCAACTGACCGACCAGGCCGACGGCCGCGTGATCGCCGACTGCGTCCGCGTGGTCGAAGCCTCGGCGCTCACCGAGACGGTCTACGATGCGGCGGGAAACGCGGTCCTGTCGATCGATGAGCTCGGCAACCGGCATGAGCGCGAGTACGACGCCGACGGCCGCCTGCGGATGTCCCACGATCCCTATCCCGACCTCGACGGCGCGGCGATCATCGACGACGGCGCGGCCGGATTCACCTCGACGGGCACGTGGACCACGGTCACCTCCGCGGGCCACGACGGCGACTACCGCCACGCCACCGGCCAGAGCAACACGGCCGAGTGGGCGCTGACCGGCCTGGCCGTCGGCACGCGCTACGAAGTGCTCGTCTCCTACGTGGCCGACGCGGCCAACAGCGATGCCGCGCCGTTTGCCGTCTACGACGGCACGTCCGCCGGCACGCTTCTGGGCACAGTCAACGTCGATCAGACGACCGCGCCGCACGGCAATGCGGTCCTGGGTCAAGAGTGGCACAGCCTGGGCGATTTCACCCTCTCGACCAACACCACGCTGACGGTCAAGCTCACCGGCGCGGCCGCGCGGGTCGTTGCCGACGCCGTCCAAGTGCTCCAGGCCCGGGCGACCACCGAAACTGACTACGACCAGGCCGGACGGATCGATAAAACGACCGATCCGCTCGGCAACGAGACCTTGTACGCTTACGACTCCAGCGGGAGGACCGTCCGGACCACGCTGCCCGATCCGGACGGGGCCGGCTCGCAGACCTCGCCCGTCATGAAGACCTACTATGACCTCGGCGGCCGGACGCGCGGCCGGGAGGACGCCCTCGGCCACCTCACCTCGCAAGATTACGACCAGGCGGGCCGCGTCAGCAAAACGCTCTTCTACCCCGGCAGCGGGACGACGATCGACGATTCGTCGGGCTCCGGCTTCGCCGCCTCGGGCGCGTGGACCACCGATTCGACCGGCGGCAGCGGCTATTCTGACACCCGGAAGCGGATTCTCACCGGAACCGGTACGAATACGGCCACCTGGAGTTTTTCCAACCTCACCGCGGGCAAGGAGTATGAACTCCTCGTGACCTGGACGCCCTATGCCGCCTACAATGCTGGAGGCAAGATCACGGCCGTCTCCGCCGCCGATGCCGCGTACACCGTCTACAAGGACAGCGCCGGCGGCGGCAATGAACTGGATACGCTCGTTGTGAACCAGAACTCAAGCCCGATCGGCGACAACGTGTTTGGAGCCGGCTGGCAGTCGCTCGGCCGCTTTACGCTCGCCGAGGGCGCCAGCGCGCTGGTGGTGCAGCTCACCGACGAGGCGACCGCCGCGCCGACCGGCGAGCCGGACCGCTACCTGGTGGCCGACGCCGTCCGGCTGCTCGAGCCGGAGACGATGACCGTCTACACGTACAATTCGCTGGGGCAACTGGAATCGACCGCCGACGCCCTCGGCAACCGGACCACGTACGTCTATGACGCCCTCGGCCGCGTGGTCGAGGCAATTCAGCCCGACCCGGACGGGACGGGCGCGCTCGCAGCGCCCCGCTCCTGGACCTGGTACAACGCCGCCGGGCAGGTCGTCGCCACGATCTCGCCCGACCTGCGCGTGGATGCGATCGGGTACGACGGCCGGGGCCGCAGCGTGGCCGCTTACAGCGGCGCTTTGGCCGACTACGACCAGGACCAGCCGGGCGCGACGGCGACCGGCCAGGCGGACCGCTACGCCGAGACCGGCACGTGGACGAGCCAGACCGGCGCGGGCCTCTTCGGCGCGCAGCGGACCGCCGCGACCGTGACCGGCACGGCCACCGCCGCGGCCACCTGGACGTTTCAGGGGCTGGCCGTAGGGGATGAGTACGAAGTCTACGTGACCTGGGCGGCCGCCGCCGGGAATGCCACCGACGCGACGTTCAAGATCTACGAAGGCGATTTGCAGGCCACGCCCACAAGCCACCAGGTCGACCAGACGGCCTCGCCCGACGACGACTTGGCGATCCCTTTTAGTGACCAGGCGTTTGAGAAGCTAGGCTCGGGCGTCACCGTGAGCGAATCGACGCTGATTGTGCAACTGACAAATCTCAGCGGCACGGCCGACAAGACCGTGGTCGCCGACGCGGTGTATCTGCTGCGCAAGGCCCCCATGAGCCAGTCGGTCTACAACAGCCAGGGGCTGCTGACTGCGACCAAGGACGCCCTCGGCAACCAGACGGCGTACGCCTACGACGCCCTCGGCCGGATGGTAAAAGTCACCCAGCCCGATCCGGACGGGGCGGGCTCGCTCGCCGCGCCGGTCTCCTCTTCGCACTATAACGGCGCGGGGCAGCTTACCGCGGCGATCGGCCCGGACCTCTCCGTCTCCACGTTCGAGTACGACACGCTCGGCCGTCAGACGGCCGCCTACCGCGGCGGCCTCGTGCACAACCGCGCCCGCGCCTACGCCGAGACCGGCGCGTGGTCCGACGGAAGCAATCAGGGCCTGTTTGACGCCGAGCGCGTGGCGACGACCGTGACCGGCTCGGCCACGGCCGCGGCCACCTGGACGTTCCGCGGCCTGACCGTGGGCGACGATTACGGCGTCTTCCTCACCTGGACGGCCGATGCGGGCAACGCGGAAGATGCCAGCATCAAGATCTACGCCGGCTCGACCGGCACGACGCCGATCTGGACCGAAACGGTCGACATGACCGAAGCGCCGGGCGCGGCGCAGAACTCGGTCCTCCAGCCGATCGACTTCGCGGCGAAAGATCTTCAGCGGCTCGACGGCGTTTTCACCGCCACCTCCGACACGATCATCATCGAGCTGTCGAACCTCTCCGCCACGGCGGGCAGAATGGTTGTCGCCGACACGGTCTACGTCGTCCGCGAGGACGCGATCGGCCGGACCGAATACGACCATGCCGGCCGGATTTCGAAGACACTCGACCCGGAAGGCTTTGCAACGACCCGGACCTACGACAATCTCGGCCGATTGGTCAAGCTCAGCCAGCCCGACCCGGACAACGGGGGCAACAACCCGGCCCTGGTCGTCGAGTATGCCTACGACGCCGCCGGTGAGACGACGCACGTTACAGAGACCAACGCCGCCTCGTCGTTTGCACGGGTGACGAAGACCGACTACGACGCCCACGGCCGCGTGAGCCGCTCGGTGCGGATCATCGGCCAGGACGACGACTTCTCGGCCGAGACCGACGATATCGTGACCGCCTACGGCTACGACGCCCTGGGAAGAATGACTTCTCAGACCGATCCGCTCAACCATGCCACCAGCTACACGTTCGACAACCTCGGACGCAAGACGCGGGAAACCAACCCCCTCTCCGGGCAGACGAACTTCTCCTACGACATCGCCGGCCGGATGACGAGCCTCACCGATCCGGAGGAAAACACCACCCGCTGGGCGTTCGGAATCGCGGGCAGCGTCTTTACCGAGTCGATCAACGTCAACTCCGTGGACCTCGTGCGGACGTTCGAGTACAACGCCGCCGGGAATCTTGTCCGCAAGATCGACCGCAACGGCCGGGTGATCGCGTATGGCTACGACCATCTCTTAAGGCAAACGAGCGAATCCTGGTACGACGACGTCGACGACCAGACGGCCAACCTTACCTACACGACCGCCTACAACGACCTCGGCCAGGTCGCTTTGATCGGCGACGGCGCGACCGAATACGCCTACACCTACGGGCTGTTCGGCAACCTGACCTCGACCACGCAGGACTTGTCCGGCCTCACGCCCGACGTCAAGTTCGCCTACCGCTACGATTCCTCGGGCCGTTTGGCCGAGGTTGCGGCTTCCATCGGCCCGGTGGCCGATTACGTCACCACCTACAGCTACGATCGAATCGGCCGGATTACGCGGATCGAGCAGGACGACGCCGGGGGCAAGCCGGTGGCCGAGAAACGCATCGATTTCGACTACGACGCGGCCGGCGACCTCAAGGAAATCAAGCGCTACGCGGAGCTCGCCGCGGCGAACCTCGTGGCCAGGACCGACTACGTCTTCGACTCGATCGGCCGGCTCACCGACCTCGCGCACGCGCGGAACCAGATCACCCTGGCCGACTACGATCTCACGTGGGACGCCGCCGGGCGGATCACCGACTTCGATTTCACCTCGCTCATCGGCAACGCCGGCGCCGCGGGGTACGCATACGACAACACCGATCAACTCACCGGCGCGGATTACGATTTTCAGACGGACGAGTCGTATTCCTACGATGACAACGGCAACCGGACGAACACCGGCTACGCCACCGGCGATCACAACCGCCTCAGTTCCGACGGCACGTACAACTACACCTACGACGGCGAGGGAAACGTCACCTCGAAGACGAAGATCAGCGACAGCACAAGCATCGAGTACACCTGGGACCACCGCAACCGGCTCGTCAAGGTAACTTTTAAGAACTCCGGCGGCACGCCGACCAGAATCGTCGAGTACACCTACGACAATGGCCAGCGCTGGATCCGCAAGACGCTCGACACGAACGCGGATGGGACCATCGAGCAATCCCAGATCTTCGTCCACGACCAGGGTCAGATCGTCCTCGATTTCCAAAAAACCGGCGCGGAGCCCGCAACGACGCTTGACCTTGCTCGCCGCTACCTCTGGGGCCCCGCGGTCGATCAACTCCTGGCGGACGAAACCGTCGACGACGGCACGGCGGACGACGTGTCCTGGGTGCTCGGCGATCACCTCAACTCGGTGCGCGACTTGGCCGTCTACGATCCCGTGACGCAGATGGTCTCGGTCGTCAAGCACGTCACGTTCGACGCCTTCGGCAACGTCACGAGCGACTCGGCCCCGGGTGTGAAGGTCCTGTTCCTCTTCACCGCCCGGCCGTTTGACCCCGATTCCGATCTCCAGAACAACGGATTCCGCTGGTACGACCTCTCGACGGCGCGCTGGATGAGCGTCGATCCGATCGGGTTCCAGGCGGGGGACGTGAACCTGTATCGGTATGTTAAGAATTGGGTGCTGTCGTATCGCGATCCGCACGGCTTGTACGAAATCGCGCCGGTTCCCCCGCCTTGGATTTCTCCCCTCGATCCCCCGTTCAACCCTGGCATAGGCGACATTCCCACATGGCCGCCATCACTGGCCCCGCCGGATCTCATCGCTAACCCGGGTGGCGTCCTTCAGGAGTTGGCCGAGCAGGCAGTCGAGCAGTACAAGAATGGGATAATCGACTCATTCGACAACTTGTTGAGCCGACTCGAAGGTCTTGGATTTCACGAAAGTGCGGCATTCGGCAATCAGTTCGGGAGTTCTTCCTGGGACGTGGAGGGCCGGATCTGTAATGCTGGCCACTCGGGCATCGAGGCTGCGTTCAATTTGCGCGGCCTCGGAAGCTACAGGGTCTCCGTGCTACTCCCTCCGCAGACCTATCAGTCGCAGTTGACTCCGAATCTGACGTTCACGGCGGGGCAGAAGGCCGAGTTCGACGCATCGCTTGGCTTAAGTCTGAATGAATACTTCACAGTCAAAATGACGCCTCAGATGAAGTTTCAGGGTGCTAGACTCTGCAACTACGCGTTGAACGCCGGAGCTTATCTTACCGCGAGCCTGTTCGCTAAGCTTGAATACGAGAAGCCCACTCCATGGGGGAGCCTCACGGCGTTTGGCAGCGCGATGGTGGACCTGGCGGGGAGAATGGACTTCAGTGTCGTTCGGAGCAGGGCAACGCACAACGCCTTTTCAGGCTGGACGATGCTCTATCAGTTGCAGGGAGGCGCCGCCGCCCGCGTGCGTTTGCCGGCAGTGGGGCCACTGCCGGGATACGTGGATGTCTTGATGGTGGGCGGGCTTGAGGGAGGTTATGCAACTGCCACAGGGGATTGCAGTCTCCCCGAGACCGAGCCGGTGATGGTCCTCACAGGTACGATCAAATACGTCTTCTGAGCGCCTTAGGCCCAAGTCCATCGATCGTGGGTCTCACACATCTGCACAACCAACGGAAGTTGACGATATGAACATCAGATGGGCACTCGGTCCCGCACGTTCGTTGAAGCTCTCTTGCCTGGCGTGCCTGGCCCTCGGACTAGCGTGTTTCGCCATGCGCTTCTGCTCGGTCTCCGCGGGGAATGTACTCGCCGCAGAAAGCCTTGGAACCGAGGTCGCGAAGAACCCTTCAGCCAGCATTACCGATAAGGACGTTCAACGGCAAGGGCGCGAGTTTGTGGAGGCCGTCTTCAAGAGAGATCTGGACGAGTTGCAGTGTGCGATCGCGAAATGCCATCGCGAGTGGCTGCTTGCGTGCAGACGAGGTCATCCTGCGGAACAAGCTTGGCTGCATGGCCTGCAAACTGTCCAAGGTGTTCGCCACCTTCCTCTTGAACAGCAGGAAGAGTATTTGCTGACGCTGGAGGCTTGGCATCGCTCCGCTGACGGCATCGCAGAGCTTGTTTGCGAGGCCATGCCAAATCCTTTGCTCGCGGCCACGGTGTTCGATCGCGTGCGATCTGCACGTGATCGTTTTCATGCGTTCGGCTTCGACGCCCCCGGTGTCGTGGACTGCGATCTGGCGCTGATCAGGGAATGCTCCCTGGTCAGGGAGTGGGGGACGGCGCTCAATCGCATTCACCAGTTTGTGACCGATTGGCAGCCCAGGCTTGGCCAAGACGCTGAGATCATACAAATCATGCGGTTATTTGAGAGCATGGTGCTCATGGAGCTATCCGAGGACGCGCCGCGACAGGTTCGACTAGCCGAGTCGTTCATTTCGTTTGTAGATCGTTATCGGCTCGAAGGACTGTATGTCTTCTGGCGTGAGCGCGGCATGACCGTCCTTGCTGAAATCCAGTTCCGCGCCGGCAACCGCCGGGAGGCCGACCGCGTCTACGCGGAGGTCCGCTCGCGGCTGCCCGAGAACAGCGACCATTGGTTGGCCGGCTGGTGCAGGTCGTGGTGCGACCGGCACGAAGCGCGCCGGTTGATGGAAAAAGGCGATTACGAAGGGGCGGAAGAGAAGATCAGCTCGGCGCGGCTGGGAACGATCAAGTACGGCCACCGCAACCTCAACAAGGGGCTGACGATGGAGCGGATCCTCCGCATGAGCGCCGAGATTCGCCGCAAGCTCGGCCGCGATAAGGAAGCCGACGAGGACCTGGCCTACGCCCAGCGGATCGTCGACAACGTCGCCAAGCTCAAGGCAGCGCTTCAGGCCGACCTCGAGAAACCCGGCAGGCCGACTGAGAGCACGCCGCTTTCGCCGAGCGACTCCGCGCATCGTAGCCCGCAAACCATGCAATGAACGCCTGCACTGGAAACAACTCTCCGATCGACGACATCACACGCGTCGTCAGCGCGCGCTCGGACCGTGAGGGCGGAAGGCTGAACGACCGGCCGCGCGTCTACGCGAAGACGGGCCGCCGGTTCGACGGGGCGGGCGCCGCGCTGTTTGACACGCGCCGGGTGATCGCGTATGGCTACGACCATCTCTTAAGGCAAACGAGCGAATCCTGGTACGACGACGTCGACGACCAGACGGCCAACCTCACCTACACGACCACGTACAACGACCTCGGCCAGGTGGCTTCGATCGGCGACGGCGCGACCGAATACGAATACACCTACGGGCTGTTCGGCAATCTGACCTCGAGCACGCAGGACTTGCCCGGCCTCACGCCCGACGTCAAGTTCGCCTACCGCTACGATTCGTCGGGCCGTCTGGGCGAGGTTGCGGCCTTCATCGGCCCGGTGGCCGACTACGTCACCACCTACACCTACGATTGGATCGGCCGCATTACCCGGATCGAGCAGGACGACGCCGGGGGCAAGCCGGTGGCCGAGAAGCGGGTGGACTTCGACTACGACGCGGCCGNNCCGGCGCGGATTACGATTTTCAGACGGACGAATCGTACTCCTACGATGAAAACGGCAACCGGACGAACACCGGCTACTCGACCGGCGATCACAACCGGCTCAGTTCCGACGGCACGTACAATTACACGTACGATGGCGAAGGAAACGTCACCTCGAAGACGAAGATCAGCGACAGCACGAGCATCCAGTACACCTGGGACCACCGCAACCGGCTCACCAAGGTCACGTTCAAGAACTCCGCGGGCACGGCCACCAAAATCGTAGAATACTGCTACGACAATGGCCAGCGCTGGATCCGCAAGACGCTCGACACGAACGCCGACGGGACGATTCACGAGTCCCAGATCTTCGTCCACGACCAGGGCCAGATCGCCCTCGATTTCCGAAAGACCGGCACGGAGGCCGCAACGACGCTTGACCTTGCCCACCGCTACCTCTGGGGCCCCGCGGTCGATCAGCTCCTGGCGGATGAAACCATCGACGACGGCACGGCGGATGATGTTGCCTGGGTGCTCGGCGATCACCTCAACTCGGTGCGCGACTTGGCCGTCTACGATCCAGTGACGCAGATGGTCTCCGTCGTGAAACACGTCACGTTCGACGCCTTCGGCAACGTCACGAGCGACTCGGCGCCGGGCGTGAAGCTCCTGTTCCTCTACACCGCCCGGCCGTTTGATCCGGATTCGGCCCTCCAGAATAACGGATTCCGCTGGTACGACCTCTCGACGGCGCGCTGGATGAGCGTGGATCCGATCGGGTTCGCGGCCGGGGACGTGAATTTGTATCGCTACTGTTTTGCCAGACCGTTGACTCTTAGTGACCCTAACGGTCTTGCTGCTGACACGGCAAGTGGAATTCCGGTATGGAATCTGCAGGATGTTTGGGCGGCGGCGGAGCCAACAAGCGAGTTGTGGCAGAGGGCTGTATGGAGCCGTTTTGGAATTCTAAATTCCCCAGAAGGCAGAACCCCACAGTTCAAAAAGCAACAGCTTAGTCCTGCAGGCAAGATGTTCGGCTGGACGTTTGCTTTCAGTAGGAACTGGCCCAGTGCCAACCACCGAGAGGGACAGCCCGGCGGGACATCAGACTTCTTTATTCGTTGGGAGATCGACGCGAAGATCACGAGTGCCGGTTGTTGTGATTGGAGTGGCAGTTGGATTAGCTTCAATCCCATCTACAATGTCTTTCAGGATTTTGGCACAGACAAATCCTGGCTGAGTGTGCAATCCGGCGCGAAGACATATCTCACCTCTGGACCATCTGTGGAGGAGCACGAAATCTGGCACCTTTATGGTCACCCTGTCACACAGGTCGTTCTGACACATGTTGTCGACGGCGGGATTATAAAAGAACTAACCAAGAATCAGCAAATCAGCCACACTCTTCGCGCTGTCAAGGGAATGGTACCAGAGGCATCGGACAGGTGGGGACAAATGAAAGCTCGCTTCACGAGTCTGAGAACAGTTCGACCTGAGCCGTCATGGGCGGACCCGGTCGCTTGGTGTAGGGCAGTAGCGCACACGCTGTATAGCGAGTACTTCCTCGATGCGGGTGTAGCCATAGCTAGTCAAGGTGTGTTTCACCAGGATCCGCAAGGCCTCCGATTTTATACGGACCCGGCGGGCATGACCAGTTGGGTGTCTGATTGGAGCCCCGCCGAGTCATAAAGGCAAAGTGCCAGCGGCGTTCGCTTTTCTTTGGTCCCACTACGTTCCGGTTCGTATAGAGCGATAGAAATTTAGCGGCCATCGACAAGGAAGAATGCTTTGGTAAACAATGCTGCGATGCGTTTCGTAGTCGTCATATTGTGGGTATTGCCGACGATGACTTGCGAAGCCTTATACCACTGCCTGTCCCGTAGCATTGACGCGCAGGCTTGGGTGCTGACTTTGCAGACAAACTCACCCGAAAAGCATCTCGACTTCGCGCGACGATTTCCCACGTCTGCGTTTGCTCTTCCGGCCACGCAGCGCCTTTATTGGCTGCTCGAGCAACGAATTGAGGCAGCAGGTCCCGAACTCAGCATCGCGCGGGAACTGGCGTTGCGGGGGCTTCGTAGGGGATTCCTGGCCAGGTTGGTACATACCGTCCCCAGTCTTCCGTCGTCGAGCGCAAAGGCAGACCTAGGCCTGGTCGACTGGCCGGATCCTTATCACTGGATGCGACAAATTGATAAGCGGTGGTGGCTTTATGCCCTGCCGCCGGAAGAAATCGACCGTTGTCAACAAGAACTGGCTGAGGGCTACTGTGTTCTCATTGACAGCAGTCATCCGAGTATACGGCGTCAAGCTTACGACGCGCTCGGGTACCTTGGATACACGGCTGCACTCGATCGGTTGCGCATCGAGGCCAAGGGGGACGAAGAATGTGCCGTAGCAGCCGTGCGCGCAATCGGCAGCCTTCAAGACCATCACGCCTCAACCTTCTTGCTGTCGCAGCTCTGCAAATCGCCATCCCCTGCCGTCGTTGATGCCCTCGGCGCATTGCGTAACCGCGACGCGGTTCCGGCGATCTCGCAACTGGCGGAGGCAAAGCCCGTATGGACACGACGGCAAGCTTGCGAGGCTCTGGGGTTGATCGGCGAGCGTCGCGGACTGAGTGTACTCAAGCGGCGCGCCCTGGACAGGAACGAGGACGACCTCGTGCGAAGCGCTGCGATTGAAGGGCTTGGTCGTCTTGGTGATCCTCGTGCGGTTCCGGCCCTGGAGTCCACCATGACGGAAGGGTCCCCAGAGCTGTATAGCAAGTCCGTTGTGGCGCTCGCGAGAATCGGCAGCGACGAAGCTATTGCCCTGCTTTCGGCAGCGATCTCCAAGAATCGCAACGTTGTAGCAATCCAACCGAGCCGCGCACTTGCCAACTGCGGTCATCCGCGAAGCGCAGAGACTCTTGTGAATACACTATACCGCTCCCGAATGGCAGGTGGCCACTTCTCTCTCGTTGACCAGCCGCCAGACCGAATTTTCGAGGGAGCAGATGAAGAGTTTCGTCGGGCGGGTTGCGGCCAATGTGTTGCCATTGTCTGGTCCTTCCGGTCGACCGATCGCTTGCTGGCGATTCTCGCGAGCGGAAGTGACGCGATGCGCGGCTGCGCCGCTTACGCGCTCGGTGCAGCGGCGGTCCGCGATCCCAGGGCGGTCGAGGCGCTGATTCCCCTCCTTAAGGACAAGGGTGTTGCTGCTTCCGCGGCCTTTGCCCTCGGCGAACTCCAAGACCTCCGCGCGCTGGAACCGCTGATTGCCGCTCTGGCGCACAAAGACGCGGTCGTTCGGCGGTTTGCCGCCCATGGTTTGGGCGATCTCGGCGACCGGCGGGCCGTCGCTCCGCTGGTAAGGCTGCTGGACGATAAGGATGCAAGTCTGGCGGCGGTGCTGGCGCTTCAACGCATGAAAGGCAAAGAGGCTGCGCCGGATCTGGCGGCCATGCTTACGCGCATCGGCGAGCGGGCTGCGGAAGTCAAGAATATCGATAAGCTCAAGTCTGCCGAGAAGACGGAGAACGCCGCGGGATCGCCATTGACGACGACGCCAGGGCAGCCAACGCGGCGCGACCTGCTGGAGGCATTGCGCTGGATCGGCAATCCGGCGATTATTCCCGCCGTGCTCCAGATCGCACGGAATCCGTCCGATCCGCTCCATGCCCAAGCGGCGCGAGTCGTTGCAGAGCTCAGCCGCCCGCGTCCCGAAACAAACCAAAAAGACCGCGAAGTTCACGGTCCGTTCGCCAAGATGACCGACGATGAACTGGTGGCGATGCTCGTCGACCCGGATCGCGCAACCTATGCAGGGCAGCGCGTGTTCGCCGAATTGATCGCCCGGTACCGGCTGCCAGAGAGCCCGGACGAAGCAATCCGCTACTTTGTCCTGATCGGCGCTCGGGACGACCTCATGGCCCTCTGGCCGCGGACGAGACGCGTACTACTGGCCGACCTGCACGGCCGCTCGCCGCAGCGGCAGATCTACGCGGCCCGTTGCCTGATTCGCATCGGTTACGGAGACAACACTGCCGCCGAACTGAGGGATGCGTTGCTGGCGTCCGATAACAAGCAACTTGCCCTGGATTACTTCCATTGCGGCAACGAGCAGTTGCGGCAGGCCGCGTTGGACTGGTCGGCGAAGAGCGGAACGGTCCTTGAGAACCAGCCTGCGGGGGACATCATCTGGGGATCCATGAAGGAGGAATAAGCGTGCGACATGACGCGCCGCGCGACCACCTGGTGGTCCCCTTCAGCGGCCGGCCGTTTGAAAGACTCGGCTCGGGCGTCACCGTGGGGAAATCGACGCTGATCGTCGAGCTTTCGAACCTCACGGGCACGGCCGACAAGACCGTGGTCGCCGACGCGGTGTATCTCGTGCGCAAGGCCCCGATGAGCCAGTCGGTCTACAACAGCCAGGGGCTGCTGACTGCGACCAAGGACGCCCTGGGGAATCAGACGACCTACGCCTACGACGCCCTTGGGCGAATGGTGAAAGTCACCCAGCCCGACCCGGACGGGGCGGGCTCGCTCGCCGCGCCGGTCTCATCTTCGCACTATAATGGCGCGGGGCAGCTCACCGCGGCGATCGCGCCGGACCTCTCCGTCTCCACGTTCCAGTACGACACGCTCGGGCGTCAGACGGCCGCCTACCGCGGCGGCCTCGTCCACAACCGCGCCCGCGCCTACGCCGAGACGGGCGCGTGGTCCGACGGGAGCAATCAGGGCCTGTTTGACACCG
>LSQX01113907.1_pt1 | contig 13959 bp, 12 predicted proteins | sample 654561 | NCBI WGS metagenome assembly LSQX01 (sample SAMN04489861, study PRJNA283612) | anaerobic digester metagenome | isolation source: 4 biogas reactors fed with cattle manure at either 37C or 55C with and... | place: Denmark: Kongens Lyngby | collected 2014
ATGAATTTTCCCATATTCACACTCCTCGCTAATGAATTAGTTTAAAAATATTATACATAATGCCTTATACTATATTTATTATATAATTTTGCGAGAAAATGGCATCGACCTAAAGGATTAAAGGCAGATAAAAACCTCATACTTTAGTATGAAGGCTGGCTAAAATCAGTCTTTATAACTGTTCCTCTGGTGTTTACGACATCAAAAAATAGTATTCCAGCAATAACCCTCCGTTACTGCCATAATACTATTTATATCGTGGTTTATTATGATTTGGAATATCTAGGATTTGTTGTAGCTCATCCATCCGCTTATCTCTCATGAGTTTAGACTTTATCTTTCAATTGTTTTGATGTTCTGATTATAGCATTACCTCAACGTATTTCATAATTTCATCTCTTAATCCTAGTTTCTCGGCATAGATAAGCAAAACATCCATCTTCTTCTCTGAAATGTTCATATATTCCTTCATCGCCGTTTGAAAGGTCTGAACCTCAACATCTTGCTTCTTATATAAGTTCCTTATCCAAAAGGAAATCAACTAAATTGATATTCAGGATACCGTTTTCATCATACCAGCGTTTTCCAATATCTTTTCTTACTATTATCTTTGGAAAGGAGTCACCAGTAAGTGAAAATGGGCGAAGCTCCACCTCCATTATTTTCTCTGACGGTATAGAATGGGCTGATTGAATATAGGTTTTCTTACCGGCAGATGTAACTACAAAATCAATTTCTCTCGGAGTACGAACAGAGTTACTAATTGAATCCTTCCAAATCAGCATAACTAATTGCATTATCATTAATTGTCATACAAACATGCGATAGGCTTCCTCATACAGACTTCCAATCTTAAGAATCAGTTCTGATACCTCCCCAAGTACTTCATTGCCATCACATACATACTCCACAATCTTATCTGTAATACTTTGAAATAATTCTCCGCTCTTTGCAAATAATGAGCCTGCCTTAATATATGTCTTATTCTATATGACTTCTCTGATAGCTAACATCCCATGCAACATTGAGGTTCGAATAGGAAAGTTCAATAAGCCGAGTTCACCGAAACCAAGTGGCTCCTTATACCATATTAATTTGACATTCTAAGGCTTCCAGCAAGCAGTAATTATTACCGCAGACCGAAAGCCTTAGATTTTTCATGTCATATTAGGGCAATTTTTATCAGAACCCCTGTCCCCCTGTCATTTTTGTTTGATAGAAGTTTTAGTAGCTACAGTCGTCTTGGTTCCGGTCTTACTTCCTGTTTTTGCAACTGGTTTAATCTCCACTATTATATATTTACCAAGATCGGCTTTTGTCAGTGTATAGGTACGCTTATTCGCATTCTTTATCCTCTGCTTCTTGACTCCGTCTGCACTATCTGCCCTATACCACTGAATAGTTGTCTTGCCCTCCTTGTCTGACTCAGAATCATAATAGGTATATTTTAAGGATAACTTACTGCCCACTACTGTTTTGCCACCTGTTTTTTTTGATATTGCTTTCGGAGCTTTATTCGCTGCTACCTTGACATAAGCTGATACAGTTGAACCCTGAATCTTATTATTCTTCTGTTTGAGGACCTTTTGAATTACTTCCTCCATCTTCGCTTGTCTAGTTATTTTATTAAGATATAAATATAATTGATTATACCCAAAAATGATCATGTTTATACAGTCTATATATCACACATGATCTTCTTTGTACTATTAATCCCATGCTTTCCAATTGTGCGGTTGCTCTGGCAATAATATCATTAATTCAATATAACTCTTCATGAACAATCTCTTGCTCCAATTTAATATCCAAAGATAACATGGTATTTACGACATGTTTAAATTCTGATATATTCACTAATAATTTCTCAGAACATTCCTCTCTTTCAAGCATTCGATTTAACTCTCTTTTATCATTAGCTGTAAGCCTTTTTGCAAAATCTTTATATTTAATCAAGGTGTCTGCATCCATCCAAAGCATACGAAAAGGAATACCGGTCTTTAAGCATAGATCAAAATAGATTCTAAATCCTCCCACATCAATATCACCCCAATGATAATAGGTTGCTTGTCCATAGGCTTCATATACTCTTTCTAACAATTCTCTTCTGGCTCTATTATGAAAACCTGCCAAATAGATGACTAGCGAGGCCTCACAATGAAGACGGTGAAAAGCAGTTAGATTCTCGACCGTAATCACTCTTTTTACTTCCACATCCCTTTTTATTTTAATGTTTAATAATTCGCTACCACTTAAGCCTATACCCTGTTCAAAATCGAGAAGCTGCACTATACTGTTCTTTAAATGTAAGCATCCTACTCCCTTAAGCATGATCCAAACCGGATTTCTAGATATATTAAATTCTCCTAATATATCATAGCTCTGACTAAAGCTTTCTCTACTCGGATGAAACTCCTTAATAAGAGCCTCGATTCTTGCTCTTAGAGCTTCAAGCTTTTTCGAATCATTGTATATTAGAATGGATAATTCTCGGATATAATAATCATCCATGTTATTTGTTACTGCCTCCACCCCATCAAGAAGCTCAATAAGATCCTTAGTATTATGAATGTCAAAAAACCTCTTAACTGATAATCCCATCTTCATCTGCCTATTAGCCCAGTTGCAAAAATTTATGAGCGTTTCATTTCTATCAATATAATTATCTAATATATCTTCACATTTCTGCTCCTTGCTAGTTCTTGACTGTCTCTTCACATATTTATAAGCCTGATCTACATTCTCATGTATCAACACTACTTTTGTTATCACATGGTTAGGTCTGTTATTTTTCCAGATAATTCGGATGAGAGACATTTCCTCCAGCTTTCGCATATACCCGTGAATATCTTCATATATACTAGAGGTCTGGTCGAAATATTCCGGTAGATTTGCAGAAGTAAACCTAAAGCTAATAGAAATGCTTCTTTCGCTTTTTCCCTTATACAATGAGCTTCTTTCATAGGCATCCAGTAATTCATTTACTATTTTTTTATCATACTCCTTCATAGGCAAAGCTCTCCACATAACTTATATTGCTATCCTGTAAGACTAAGGATACATTCTTAATCGTAGGCTGTATATACTGGATCTTATCCGGTGGTGCAGCAATTATAATCTGTAAAGGAAGCAAGGACAAAAACTCCAATACACCGGCTATTCTTTCATCATCCATATTGTTAAAGGCTTCATCAAACATAATTAGCCCGATAGCATCCCCACCAATTCCACTACTGTAAAGCTGCATGAAGGAGGCTGCTACCGTCACATAGAATGGTGTCTGGGTCTCTCCTCCGCTCTTTTCCTCACATACCTTGGAATAATAGGAGAAGCCTTCATCACCATGTTCGATTTTAATATCGTAATCCATATATGTTCGGTAATCCGTGAATTCCTCAAGAATTCTCTGACTGTTTTCGCTATCGGCGGTCAACTTATCAAAAAGCTCTTCAATAACCTCCTTATGGTTATCGTGAAATAGCCCCGAAAAAATAGATTCCCCTTGCATAACATTAAAATCATCCATAATCATTTTATAATAAAGCTGATACTTCTTACTTCCGGAGTATTCAAATTTATACTTGTCCTTACCGAAGGTAATATTTTTTAAGGCCTTGTTCAGATCATTAAATTCCGAATGAGCCTTCTTTATATTCTCTTGAAGCTTTGATAAGAACTGTTCTCTGAATTCCTGTTCTGCTGCTTCCTTAGCATCATATACCCTTTGCTCATAGCTTAAGAGCTCCGAGTTCTTCAGCTTATCATATTCGGCAAAGAAATCCTTATAGCCTTGAAGTGATGCTTCAGCTCCAAAATCATGGGCTGATTTGTATTCCATCATCAACTGAAGCATTAGGTTAATAGCATTATTCTTCCTGGTTTCATTTCCTTTTCGTGTATTAATATAATCATCCTTGAATTTATAAAGGTTCTTCTGAGCCACCAGCTTATTGTATTCCTGTTTATATACTGACAAATCATCCTCCAGCTGATCCTCTGCTATACCTAGCTCGTCTTGTAATAGTAAGGCTTCCTTCTCAAGATTAATAACACTAGCTTTGCTTGTTTCTATGATGTTTTTATGGCTTCCCTGCTCTTGATTCTTTACTTCTATTCTGTAGTTCAGCTGTTTTATTTCATCCTTTAGTCGGTCAAGTTCAAATTGCTTTTGAATAAAGGTACTGTTTGCCTCTAGTCGCTTTACCTCCTCTTCTAGCTCAGACAATAGTATTTGGTTGGATTGCAAGTCGGATAGAATACTAAGCCTATATTTTATATCGATATCTGCATCTTTACTTAGATAGCTGTTTATAGTGCTTAGTCTCCTTTGCTCATCCTCTGCGGACTTAATAAGCTTTATCTTCTCCTGCTTTAACATTTTCATCTGTTCAAGCTGAACACGGTAAGCATCCATTCCTATATAGGGCACCTCATATATACTTGGGTTAATTGCTGACGCTACATGATTCTTATACCTCATGCATTCCGGTGTTATGGCATCTGGATATCCTTTAAGCTCCTCTGGCCGGTCACACATAGTAACCTTACCTAGTATCATGTTAATGTATCTCTTAGCCCATTTATTCTTAGAGGTAACTACTGTTGCGAGAGTATTCACTGGCTCGGCCTCATATTTCTCAAGCTTCGAGCTATTAATCAGACCTACCCCAAATACTCCCTCCTGGTGCTGTAAGCGGTCATAGATATTCAAAGCCAGATCAAAGCTGTCTGGCTCCACCAAAAGATAAAATCTCTGAGTATTGAGATAACCCTCAACTGCATTTCTCCAACGCTCATCAGAAATCTCTAACAGCTCACATAATACCTTTGGCTTCTCACTACGATTTAGCTTTATAAGTCCATCTTCTATTGCCTCTTTAAGCCTTATTACCATGGGATTATAATTTAACCTTTTCTTTTCTAGGTTACCGATTTGTAGTTCTATCTCCTTAAGTTCATTAGAATATTTATCGATTAATCCCTCCTGATGATAGCATTGATTGGAAATCACCTTATATAACTCGTCCTTGTAGGATATAAATGCCTCTAAGGCCTCTCGAGCTGATGCCATATCCAGATCAGCTTCCATATTAGAAAAAGCCTTTATAAATGAATCCACGGCTTGATCATTGCATCCACTCTCCGAAAGACCCTTCGCATTCAGCATGGCTATTTTTATTGATTCCAAGAGAGTAATCTTCTCCTCTGAAAGCTGATTAATAGTATTACTTATACGCCCCGTTTCCTTTTTGATCTTTTCTAGGGCAAGAAACTCCTCATTACCAGCCAGCTCGGCTGATATTGTAATTTGTCTTTCTTCCTTTTCAGATCTTATATCCCTAATTCTTTGAATTTCCTTTTGTAGGTCATCAATAGATAATCCTGCCTTATTAATTTTTCCCTCTTCTTTTTTAATACTCTCTAGATTAATCTCTAGATCAATCCTAGCAAGATAATAGTCATAGATCTTCTCTCTTTTTAGGGTTAACAATACATCGTCATAGCGTTCATTAATTTTCTCTAACCTTCCAAGTCTGGTTCTGATAGAATCGAGAATGATAAGAAATTCCTGATAGGTTCTGACATTCTCTCTAAGCACCTCAATATTAATGTCTCTTTTATCAAGAACATAGGAATATACGAAATCCTTAATATCATTAATAGGCTTAAAGGCTATAGATTTTGGTATCAATTTAAAAAATTTATCATCCAAGCGACCAAATCTGCTTTTATAAACCTTTCTGGCCTCGGCCTGGGTCTTAGTATAAAGCTTTATTGTTCTGCTATTATACATGCGAAACATATCAATAGTTCTTATTTGCTTGCCCTGACAAAACAGCTCCTCCTTAATTGTCTCGTTCTCCAAGAGATACCATATAGCGGTTTCCTTATCATCGGACGCCGAATCAACTACCGCTCCAACGATAAAGGGTGTCTTTCTATCCTCATCATAGAATTCTAGTGCTACATGGGCACTGACCTGTCCAGTTCTCTCATAGGGTCGGTTTTCTTTTCCTGTTTTACATCTGACATATCCGGCAAGCTTTCGTTTTCCATTTTCATGGGCTGCTTTATTAAAATTATTTTTGGAGGCAGTGATGACGAATTGTATTGCATCTAGGATAGTTGATTTACCAGAACCGTTTTCCCCTGATAGGAGCATGGACTGCCCATGAAAATATATAGTTTCATTCAGAAATCTGTGCCAATTAATCAGCTTCATCTTCATCAGTCTCTTCATCCTTCACTTCCTCCTTTCTATAAAGTGCTAGCTTTTTAAATGTATCTTTAATATCATCCACCCGTACAGCCATAAGAATGGAATCATATATAATCAGCCTGCAATCCTCTCTGGTCAAATCCTTATCCAGAGGCTCGATAAGATTAAATCTTTTAAAGAGTCTTAGAGAATTATTCATAGTAGTTTTATCAATAAGTTTATCTCTTATTTGAAGAGCTATGAATTTATCCTGTATTTCTCCTACCATAATAATTACATCGCTTGAAAGGGATAGCTCTCTTTTCTTTTCATCATAAAGGATTCTTAGAATAATCAGTATAATGCTTTCGTAAAGCTTGAGGTTTAAGCGGTTGCTATTCTGTGTATTAACTAGCTGCACCACACCATATTCATCATTAATATCTAGCTTAAAGCCAAGAATTTTAATATATTTATCAAAAATATCCCTGTGCCTTAATACAAAATAATAGTCACTCTTCGTTCCTTCATTTCGCTTACATAGAAAGCAGCTGCTGAAAAGCTTATTGCAAATTCTCTTAAAGCTGTCCTGTTCATTGGAGGACATAGCTGTTTCCAAGGCCTTAGCGGGTTCCAAGGTCTTCGTGGGCTCTAATGACATACCTTCAAATACATCCATCTTTATCTCCTCCAAATTTCATAATCGGTAAAACGATAACCATGTAATATAGTCTCTGCCTTTGACTTAATTCGATATTTCATCTTTCTTCGCTGTCCATATAAACGGATATAAATCAACCTTACAAAATCCTCATCAGAAAAGACATCTAAGGAGGACGCGGTTATTACCTCCTTATTCTCAAGCAATTCACCCACATATTTCTCAATATTCTCTACACTCATAGCCTTCTCCAGCTTAGCCATCATGCGGTCTAGCTTTATCCTTCGTTCTTCTTCATCTATAAGCGCTACCAAAAGCTCACTTGGAACAAACTCCTTCTTTCCTTCAAATGGTACATAAAATGAGGCTTCATCTATAAAGCCTGAGGTAAATAGCTTAATAAGCTTGTCTATGAACTCTAGTTCATAGATGGAGGAAAGCTCTAATTCGTTTTTTACTACCTCTTCATTTATATAGAGCAATATCTCCTTTAGCTGACCTTGAACATCCTCCCCACTGGATAGTAAAAACCTCGCGCGGTTAACCGCCGCCTTTTGATAGGCTGTACTTTTTCTATATATATCCTCAAGTAGCTCGTCCATATTGGCGAATGCATCAAGAATAGAGTGTAGATTATCATATACAAGCTCCCTGCTATCCTCAAGAGTCATGTCCTTAATCTCACTAAGCTCCCTGGCTGCCAGCTCGATTTCCTGAGAATTATCCTTTTTGGCCTCAAGTCTATCTATGATCTCAGGACGAAACTTAGATACATTATCGGAGGTAAGCAGTCGATGATAGGCCTTGTCTACTACATTAACCATATAGTCATCAAACAAGGCATCCATAATCTCACTAATTGTTATATGCTTTGTTAACTCATCTATGTATCTCTTAATATTTGAGTTCAAATTCTTTAGACCAGTTATTAGCTTATCAGTATTTTCATAAATCTGCATAAGAACTATACCGGGGTTATTTGAGGGGGTTCTAACCAAGCTATAGATGGTATAGATATATCCTTGATATTCAATCTTCTCTTTATTAGAAATAGCTATCAATGTTTTTATTAGCTCTACTGCATAATCCGAAAAGCTTATCCTTTGCTCATGGCTATTATTTATGTCCATGTTAATCCAGCCACAATCCTGAAGCTTACGTAACACAAAGCCAGCCTTATCCCTGCTGTCCCTTGAGTACCTCTGAATACTTACATCGAGGTTATCCTCATCTATATCCAGAGCCATATTTGAATCAAAGTAGTATGCTATCTCATCAATGATATCATCCCTTTTCACACCAAAAGAAAGCTGTGTACTCATTACATTATACAGCTTATAGATACATTCCCAATAAACTTGCTTATTCGGACTAGATAAGACAGTAAAAAAATTATCTGGTAAGGTGTTAAAAAGCATATACTACCTCTTTATCATAGTATGGTATGTTTTATTATAGGGCATTTTTAGGAAAAGTACAAGACAAGCATTAGATACTCAAAGTCAGCTTTTCAACCATAGTAAGATTTACAGTAGCATATACTTTCTGACGTGCTTTTTCTACTTAACTTCTTATTCTTTCATATATATTATTTTCAGTTAAATAATCCAATTATAAACCTCCCCATCCTACTATTAATTTTTTTGGAATATTTTATATAAACTTCCTTACTATTCTAATTGACAATGCCTGCTTTCTTATTGGCAAAGAAATTCATCTAATTCCTGTAATGCCTCTTTTATCTCTAAATCCTGCTATATGAACAGACCATTACATTTTAGATTTTATATTGCCCATATATAACTCTACATCGCTTGGTATAAAGTCACTTCCAGGCACAGTAAAAGGTCCATATAGTTTGCCTTCTTCAATCTCTTTGATAGTACCTTTACTTAGCAAATAAACAAGTTTTTTTAATGCCTTCTTATTTCTATCATAATCCTTGTCTTCAAAACAATTGGTCTCAAATGTATGAACGAAAAAGATGGCTTTTCTACATTCATTATTCTTAGCTTCAGCTAATGTGCCAGCAACTGCGTGTAATAATTGATATTGTAAGTCTGAAATCTCTTGTCTATCAGAATCAATAAATAAAGCTTTTTTAAGACCGGTAATTCTAGTGGGTAAATTAGTAGACTTACCTATTTGTCTTTTACTTTCTGCTCTGTCGTAAATTGCTTTTACTGTACCATTACCAAAACCTTCATTAACCTTAGCCTCTACGGCAATACATACTTTATCATCACCACTTCTTCCAATTGCTACTAAATCGTGTACTCTTCTTTGTCTAAATGAGTCAAATCTTGTTGCATACTCAGGAGAGCATATATCAATAGTTAGATTTCTAAATGAATCATGCTGTTGGATTGATTCTATCATATCCTTTCCTTTGTATTTAATCCAATACTCTGCCAGTGACATAGCACTTTTCCCTTTATGCCAGTGATCATCTCCTTTTGCCGGCGGGCACTTCTGTTTCCAATCCTCCACTGATTGAATTTTTTGGCTTATATCTAAACCCTTACATATAATCATTTCATTTCCCCCTTTTCTTTCTTTTATATTACATATCCAGTATTACAATTATGACATTGATAATGCTCATCTATAGCTATAATACATTCCTTATCTAAAAATAATCTTTTAATTTCATTAACCTCATCTTCAATACATTCATCATAGTATAGAATATAGCTGTCCTTAACCTTGTTATAAACAATGCGTCCACGTGGAAAATAATCAAAATCTACATGATATTTCTTTAGGTAGTATTTTGACCAAACTTTATCATGGCTAAGTGGGTAATTAAGAAAGTCACCATATGGCTCAGCTTCGTCAAGGATACAGCTATGAAGTAAAAACTCATCATGAACAACGAAAAACAAGCCTACTTGATTATCGAGTATATTTGGTGTTCCTTTCATATAAGACAACTCCTCTTCGTTTAGTTTTATTGCTTCATTTCTTAATAATTACTATAACTAATCAAAGATCCATTAATGGACTTGATACGAATCCGAAGATTAAATATTAAGTATTGAAAAATGCTTTCTCCAGTTACTTTCTATCATATTGCTTATTGCCATATCAACTGCATCAGTATGCTTAGGTTGTAGTATAAAAATATAGTCACGAATTGTTCCTCTAGTGAATTTTAATCCTCTCCATTCCGATCCTACAAGTTCTAATCGCTGCATTAAGGGTTGAAATCTCTGTAAGTAAATCTGTTCTTGTTCTCTGCTTCGATGATTGTAAAAAACTATACTTTTTCCAGCCTGATAATAAGATACTAATTCATCATGCAAGATATACTTATCACTTTTATTCGAGTTTCTTGATACACTCTTTACAATCAGTCCATTGTCTGGATCACAGAATATTATGTCGGATTCCGATAATTCTTCCAACGCTTCACTATGCCATTCTATTCTATTAAAATACTTATCACTTCCCGGTTTAAGGATTCTCTTATAATAAATTGCATTTGAAATTAGATTCGCATCTTCTAATGCCTCAACACTTCTAGTTCCTTTGGTTATAACATAAAGGGATTTTAATAGTTCATTATCACAGTCTTTAAATGAGTCGTTATTAAAATAACCGATATGTTTTCCATCTGCGTTAATATGCTCTTCAGGTTTATATGTAAGATACCAATTCACACCTATCCTGAGACCAAATTTCGATATTATACGTAATAACCCAAGCTTACCAAAATCACCTACATCACCTACATACCTATCTTGCATTTTATTTGTCTCCTTTATATCTCTTCTACTTATAATTCTACTTCTGTGGTTATATCAATTCCACCACCTATTTCTTCTACTTTTATCTTCATAGTTATTAAAGCATTTACTAATAACAAAAAGCACTACCATAAGAGCTATAACAGTACTGGGTATCCCGATACTTGATAATTTACCTATAAATAAAATACATGCAATAAGCCAAATCCACATATAATCACCTACATTCCTTCTTAGAATTAATTCCATTATATCACAGTAGGTAGTCATACTATGTCCATTTTGCGATTAAATATTGTTTGGGATAAGAATCCCCCCTGGCTAAACTTTCACTAGTTAAATTAGTAAAATTACTGGTACAAAAAAAGAATCCCCTGTTTCCAAGAGATTCATTAAAAAAGTTTCTATATTTGGTCGTAAATCTTGACCTTTGTTTTCTCAAACCCGCAATAAACAGCGTATTACTTCGTAATCCGCGGGCTTTACTTCTCCAATGTCTTCATTGTCGGGAACTCATTCCTGATGTTTTATGTCCCTTCATAGGTCTTCATTTCCTTATTTCTTGCATGTTATATTATTCTTCAAATTCACTATTCTTTACCATTCTTTATAAATAGTCGTAACTCAGTCGTAAGTTGGTCGTAAATGTTAATCTGTATCCAAATCTAACATGACCACCCACCCCGCCAAATCAAAAAACAATTAATTTAGTAAACCAAAGTAAATCTCGATATTTTTCATTAATCTAAGAGGTTTACACAAATTTCTTTACGCCCTCAGTTATTCTCCTATCTGGTTGAAAATTAGATGCATATTTGTGTGTCTCTTTAATGAATGATCATCTTTCTCTATGAATCTCCAAGTTTGCTTGTATGTACCAGGTACGGCATAAGCTTCGTCCGATATGAACTCAATAAACTCTTCCACCTTACCCTCATAGCATTCTGCAAATTCATCAGCCATCTCTTCCTTTTCATCATTGGAATGATCCTTTTGCTCATTAAACAGCACATGCTCCAGATTACAAGAATTAAAATAAATACGATACCTAATCTCATTAATTTTGCCTGTCGTGTACAATTTAAACAATATCTCTGCTTTTTTATCATTCCTTCGATTTATGGAATCTACATTGTTTGCTTCAATTCGGTTCTCATAATATTGAACGTGATCGATATCAGCATATACCACTTTTCCTTTTGTGAACGCACCATCAGTATCTGCTATATGAATTATTTGCAAAAAGTCTTTCACATTGTACCCATATCTTTGTTTTACTCCATCAATTAATGTGTTAATTCTCTTCACTATGTTGTCTAATGAAGAATAATCATCAGCTGTTATATCCCCATAAACTACAACAAATTGAATTTCATCTCCTGAAAAGTACTCCTTAAAAATAGTTCCTAACGCTGCTTCCTCACTAGGTCCCTCAACAATGACAGCAATTACTTTCTTTTCACTCATGCTTTATACCTCGACCAGCTTTCCTGAATGCTCGAGCTATCTTGAGACTATCCGTTTCCTCATAAATTACTTCATCTTGACCACCCAAAGTAATACTACGTATATATAAATTACGCAGGTTATTAGTATCACGTACGCTCCTCATTCTGATGTATCTATTTTCTGGATTTGCAGTAGAAAATATAATATTTTCCTTATCAAGCATTTCAAGTGCTCTCAAATTATGAGAAGTAAAAATCAACTGTCCTTTTGCACTCTTATTGAAAATATCTAGTAATTCACCCAACATATACTCAAATATTCCGGCATCTAACTCATCAACTACTAAGCAAATGGAAGGATTACCAAATGCCTGTATTAATGCATTCAGTATGGATATAATTTTGATAATCCCTTCTGATTCCATTCGAATAGGAATTTCCGGCATATCATCCCTTTGTGACATTAATTCTAATTTCCATCCATCTTCTCCTGAATCCAATGCCTGCTTGCCATAGTCTTTTATTGAAACATGTAAACCAGGAATAATTGTATATAAAACTGTGTTTATCTGTCCTACAATGGCCTCTAATACACGTTTTCTATTCACATCCAAGACAACAGGTTCTGTTAAAGGAACTACGAAATCTCCCTTCATCCCGGATTTACTTCCATCTATTCTAAATGCCATTGGCAAAATAAAATTAGCAGAAATTACTCCATAGTGGGAATTCTGAATCACAAACAAATCTTTTATCGCAAAATCAAAGAGCGCTTTTATCACAAATGCATACTTCGCAAAATTGTTATCAAATTTCTTACAAAAGATTTCTCTGCTTGTTTCTCCAAAAATATATGAACAATTGCTTTTTTCAGCCAGTTTTCTTGCCACAATTAGATCCATCTTTGTTTCTTTATTCTTTCCAACAAGTTCCTCTAGTCTCTTTTGTGGTTTAAAAATAGCGTCACTATCAGCTCTTTGATAATCCATAAATGGAATTTTATTAGAACGCATTCCATCTTGATTTATTGCACAGCTTAACATTTCTCTTTCAATAATTACTTTCTTATCTTCTTTTCTTAATTCAAGAAAGTACGCCACTTCGTAAACAACATCTGCATTAAAAATGTTAAACTCTGCTACAATCTCTGCCTTATCAGAACTTACATCAATATAATCAACCAATTCTGTTCTTAATTCGTTACCATTCATAATAAGTTGTAAATAGTATAATATATCAACAACTGCTGTTTTGCCAGAACCATTCTGCCCATATATTCCTAAAATTTCAGCATTATCAGCTGAAAGGATTTTCTTAGACATATTAGGCATAATAATAGTGCCGTGTTTCACATTTTTAATATTCTGAAGTTTTAATGATGATAAACGAACAATGATATCTTTCATTTCCTACACCTCCATGGTGATAATCGTGTAACTATCGTAACACATTACGTGTAATTATGCAACCATAATTTTGATTTCTGCACTTTTTATACGCTTTTGAGCTTTTGGATGTATATTATTATGTACCTTACTTACCAATGTATACATAAAAATTATCATATTGTAAAAATTATTCTATTGTTTGCATATATCGGAATTTATAATATCTTCCATTACTACCCTCGGCTCCTTTTCAAAACATAAACCAAAATATTACATCTGTACACATCAAAATTCGTTCAATTATTCACTTTACAACTCTCTATATTCAAAATTCAAATGTACCAGACATAAAAAAGACAATTTCTAAAAGTTTTCTTCTAGAAATTGTCCTCAAATAATATATGTTTATATTAATTTAGTTCCCTTACACAAATCGGATTTCTTCGGACGATGACAGATTTTTTTCATCTTGTTGTCTGGATCTATGTCAATACTTTGGACAATAATTTAGGTTTTT
>LSQX01121268.1_pt1 | contig 13959 bp, 14 predicted proteins | sample 654561 | NCBI WGS metagenome assembly LSQX01 (sample SAMN04489861, study PRJNA283612) | anaerobic digester metagenome | isolation source: 4 biogas reactors fed with cattle manure at either 37C or 55C with and... | place: Denmark: Kongens Lyngby | collected 2014
GGAACTAACACCATGGACAGTGTGACTCAAGACAGTAAAGAGGCAGTTAAGCATATCCATGATGTAACCAACTCCATCTCAGAGATTTCCAATCAATTATCAAATGAAACGAATAGAATCAACGAAGTTTTTGAAAATGTTCATAAGTTAGCAGCCATTGCGGAAGAAAATTCTGCAACATCACAAGAAATGAGTGCTAACGTCACCAATTTCTCAGGAGAAATTCTACAATTGACAAAGAACATCGATGAGCTAGAAAAAGCGACTCTATTTATGAAGAATGAATTGAAGAAGTACAGATTATAGGATAAAAAAAGTATAAAAGAGCCCTTGAAGAATGATGTGATGACATCTCTTTATGGGCTCTTTTAGCACAAAACATTAATCGATATCGACCAATCAAGGAATTTTCGAATAAAGCACGATGTAGATTTTCAGTAATTTTATTCTCCAATTCTTAACTTAAGTCTTAACCAACGAAGAGTTAACATAATAAATAATATGGTTATAAGAATATTGTTAACTACTATTCTAAATTACATTATATATTATACTAATGTTAAATACTAAAAGTAAGATAATATACAGCCAAAAGACAGAACTCAATTATAATCGGAGGCGTTAAAAAATGGAAGGCAACAGAGATGACCTGATGAGGATCATTCAAACAAAATATAGCAAACTAAGCAAGGGCCAAAAGTTAATTGCTGAATTTATTCTAAAACAATACGACAAAGCAGCATTTATGACTGCTGCAAAATTAGGTGCTAGTGTAGGGGTTAGTGAATCTACGGTAGTTCGTTTTGCTAATGAACTTGGTTATGTGGGGTACCCTGAATTACAAAAGAACTTACAGGATTTGGTAAAAGTTAAATTAACTACAGTACAACGTCTTGAACTAACGAATAGCCTTGTTAATTCAGATAATGCTTTAAAAGGCGTATTAAAGGCCGATATGGAAAATATTCGTGCTACTCTAGAGAAAATTAATGAGAGAACATTTGATGAAATGATTAATGCAATTTTTGATGCGAAGAAAATTTACATCATTGGCCTTCGAAGCTCTAACACATTAGCAGAGTTCTTAGCCTTCTATCTAAATTTATTTTTAGATAATGTGCGATCTGTGCACCAAGGGTATAGCGATATCTTTGAACAAATGATAAAATTAGATGAAAACGATTTAGTTTTAGCAATCGGATTTCCGAGGTATTCTCAAAAGACCATAGAAGCCTTGGATTTTGCAAAAAGTCGAGGAGCAAAGGTGGGGGTGATTACAGACAGCTTATTATCTCCCTTAGCAGCTAGAGCAGATTATAGTTTGATAGCACAGAGTAATATGGCCTCTTTTGTGGATTCATTAGTGGCCCCCCTGAGTGTAATCAATGCTGTAATTGTATCTGTAGGGATGAAAAGAAAAGATCAAGTGGGAGAAATTTTTGGAACATTGGAAGAAATCTGGAAAAAGCATGATATTTTCAATTAACTCTTCACTGAAAATTGAGTGTTAATTAATGAACTGTTCAACCTAGTAGCGTAAAATAGAAGTTGTAGCAAAATAGTAGAAATATTTTAATAATCATATTACGGAGGTAGAAATGTCAAATACAACGTTGAGTTCCACAGAGTACATTGAAAAAGTCATAGCAGAGGTGAAAAAAAGAGAGCCTCATGAGACTGAATTCATCCAAACCGTTGAGGAAGTTCTTCCCACTCTTAAACCAGTACTGGATAAGAATCCTGAATATATTAAAATGAATATTTTGGGTAGATTGGTAGAGCCGGAAAGACAAATTATGTTCAAAGTATCCTGGGAAGATGACAATGGAGATGTTCATGTAAATCGAGGCTATCGAGTTCAATTTAATGGAGCCATCGGCCCCTACAAAGGCGGCTTAAGATTCCATCCATCAGTCAACTTATCGATTATGAAATTTTTAGGATTTGAACAAACCTTGAAGAATTCTTTAACTGGACTTCCTATAGGTGGGGGCAAAGGTGGATCAGACTTTGATCCTAGAGGGAAATCAGATTCTGAAATCCTGCGTTTTTGTCAAAGTTATATGACAGAACTTTATCGTCATATTGGTCCAAATGTGGATGTACCTGCTGGTGACATCGGTGTTAGTAAGAAAGAAATCGGATACTTATTTGGACAATATCGTAGAATTAAAGGCGCATTTGAAAACGGGGTAATGACAGGAAAAGGGCAATCTTATGGAGGATCATTAATTCGTCCAGAAGCGACAGGTTTTGGAATTGTCTATTTTTGCAATGAGATTTTGGAACATGAAGGAGATAGCATTGGAGGAAAAACTATTGCATCATCTGGCTTTGGAAATGTGACGTGGGGAGTTTGCCGTAAATCTGCAGAACTTGGTGCCAAAGTCGTTACCCTGTCAGGTCCTGATGGGTACATCTATGATCCAGAAGGGGTTATAACTGACGAGAAGATTGAATACTTAGTTGAGATGAGAAACTCTGGCCGAGATAAGGTAAAGGATTATGCTGATAAGTTTGGCGTAGAATTCTTCCCAGGCGAAAAACCTTGGGGACGTAAAGTAGATATCATTATGCCTTGTGCTACTCAGAATGATATCCATTTAGAACATGCAGAAATGATAGTAAATAATAAAATTAAGTATGTCTGTGAAGGTGCAAATATGCCGTGTACTAATGAGGCGGTATCTCACTTTCTAAAATCTGGTCTTGTTGTAGGGCCAAGCAAAGCTGCTAATGCTGGAGGGGTCTCCGTATCAGCTTTAGAAATGACCCAAAATAGTATGAGACTTTCGTGGACTGAAGAAGAAGTGGATGAAAAATTACATCAGATTATGAAGAATATCCATTTAAATGCCATGAATGCTGCTGAGACTTATGGATTTGGATATAACCTTGTGGCAGGAGCAAACATTGCAGGATTTGCTAAAGTAGCTCAAGCTATGGTAGCCCAAGGTCGTTACTAATTTTAACTATCTTTAAATTATAACTACAAATAGTAATCCCCATACGAAAATCTAATTGATATCGTATGGGGATTTATTGATATTATAGTAGGGATTAAAGCTCAAGAAAGCAGATGAGGTTAGGTCATTACTTCGAATTGATAAGATCTATTCCATCACTTACATTGATGATTTTTAAATTCGCTATATTTTGAGAGTTAAATTCGAGAGATATGGTTTTGGCAAATAAGATCTCTTTTTCATCGTCAAGAATTGAGATTAAGAGACTCTTTTTGGGATAATCAAAATCCAATTGAAACGTATCTTTTTTCTCCAATAAAGAACCGTTAGCATTTATCATGCCGCCTCCTTCATACTGAATTTCAGAAATTAGAGCATCTGATGAATTTATGAAATTAACTGTAAATTTAGAAAGGGGACTTAAATTTGTTTGATGAGCAGTTTTGTTAGAACACCCCACACTAAATAAAATCACAAGCAAAACGAAAAAAGTAACACTGACAAGTTTTCTTTTGTACATTTCATCACCACCTTTATTGAATTATAACATATTTATATCGCTTGTCAATAAATTCAGTCTAAAGTTAAGAGAATTTAACTAATTTTAAGATATCTTAAAATCCCATTATATAACTATATCTACGGTAAGAAACTATCAAAAGATTGTGGTCACTCTGTCTGACTTTAAAATACCATGTCCCAAATCCTTTATTAATATAAACCGATTGCTTTTCTCAGGATAACTGTTGAAAGAGGACTAGGTTGTGCTATGATACTATAAGAATAAAATTAACTTGCTTATTTAAAAGTAAAGTTTTGTAAGGTGGATAAAATGAAAGTAGTTATTATAGGTGGCGGACCAGCAGGAATGATGGCAGCCATAAAAGCAGCAGAGAATAAAGATAATGAAGTGACAATAATCGATAGAAATGATCGTTTAGGGAAGAAGTTAGCCATTACGGGTAAAGGTCGTTGTAATGTAACCAATGCCAAAGATATCAGTGAGTTTTTTGAACATATTTCCAGAAACAAGGAATTTCTTTATAGTGCTTTCTATAGTTTTAGCAATGAAAATTTAATGGACTTTTTTGTAAAGCGAGGTTTAGAATTAAAAACGGAAAGAGGACAAAGAGTTTTCCCCGTCTCTGATCGAGCTTATGACGTTATCACTGTCCTTTCAAATGAATTAGAAGAATTAGGTGTGCAATTCTCCTATAAAACGGAAGTAGAAGACGCCATAGTAGAAGAGAAGGCAATTAAGTACCTGGTGACGAATAGAGGTAATATTTATGGTGATGTCTTTATTTTTGCAGGTGGAGGGGCATCTTATCAAGGAACAGGTTCTGATGGAAAGATACATAAAGTTATTCGCAAAATAGGACATAAAGTTTATGACTTACGGCCATCTCTAATTCCCTTGGTTCTAAAAGAGAACTTTCCAAAAGATCTTCAAGGTCTTAGCTTGAAAAATGTAGCATTTACGTTAACTGATAGTAAGAAAGAGATTTTTTATGATATTGGAGAAATGTTGTTTACACATTTTGGGGTTAGTGGTCCATTAGTTTTATCTGCATCATCCTTTTATCATGGAGGAGAGGCCAAAGGGTATATCGATTTTAAACCTGGACTAGATTATAAGGAACTGGACTTACGAATTCAGAGGGATTTTGTGAAATATCATAATAAGGATTTTAAAAATGCCTTGAATGATCTCTTGCCATCAAAGATAATTCCAACAATGATGACTTTATCAAATATTGATCCCATGAAAAAATGTAATAGCATAACTAAAGAAGAACGGGGAGTCCTCGTAAATTTATTGAAAAGATTTGAAGTGACAGTCATAGGGACAAAGTCACTGAATGAAGCCATTATTACAAGAGGTGGCGTGGATGTGAAAGAAATTGACCCAAGTACCATGAAATCAAAAATTATTGATAATCTTTCTTTTGCTGGTGAAGTCATCGATGTGGATGGAGTTACGGGAGGTTATAATCTTCAAATTGCATTTTCTACCGGGTTTTTAGCAGGTAGTTCATTATGATAGGATTAAGGGGTGCAATTACGGTGAACTCCGATACTGTAGAAGAAGTAAAACGCTCTACAGTGCTATTAATGAAAGCACTAATGGAAAAAAATAATTTGGTGGAAGAAAATATAATTTCAATTTTCTTCACAGCCACGAAAGATATCCATAGTAGCTATCCTGGTAAACATTTGAGGGAAGAACTAAATCTAAGGAAGGTGGCTATGCTTCACTTTCAAGAAATGGATGTTGAGGGATCCCTACCTCTGTGTATTAGGGTTCTTATTCACTATGATGGTTCCAATGAACCAAATCATCAATATCTAAAGGGGGCAGAAGTTTTGCGTCCAGATTGGATGAAATAGGACTTATGAGAAATAGAACAATAAAATAGTAAAGCAAGATTAAATATGAACAATTCTATAAAAAGTTCACAATAACCTATTGATAAATTATTATCAATAGGTTATTGTATTTTAAGAGGTGTAAAAAATAATTAAATTTCAGCATAAACTGAGTAAAGCATTGTATACCAATGGTTTAGAGAATCTAGAGTATTTCACTCTGATTTTTTTATCAATGTTGAATAGGTAATAATGATTATAAATTAGTACTGATTATGAAATAAGGTTGTTTCAAAATTGACAAACTAATAAAACTCTGATATTATTGCAATTGAGAATGAATCTCATAGTTAATAGGTTAGACATAATTAATTTAAGACTGGATTCATCTTTTAAAATAACATAGTAAATTATAATAAACGTAAAACGTTTAATCACATAGGGGGCAAAAGTTATGGAAAATATGTTTAACATCAGAGCCTTATTAGGAATGAATCACAGTAAGAGTGAAAGTATGATTTCAAAAAGAAATAGAAGAAGAAGTACAGGCGCTATTCATATTAATGAGAGAGCTCTCACTGACGCCAAGCATAATATTGAGCACACAGTAAAATCCATAGAAACTAGTAATACAGAAATTCAAGACTTTTTATTTACCTTGGGTTGTTATGAAGGAGAGAATATTACAATTATCTCCATGCTTGGAGATCAATACGTAGTGGTTATTAAGGATGCTCGCTATAGTATCGATAAAGATTTAGCAGATAGTATTATTGTCTAAAGTTTAAACAACTAAAGATACAGTTTGCAATAAAGACAACTTCATATAGAAAATTTGAGTAGATTTACTTAGATAATGAAGTTTATATAAAATAAAGATGATTTCTTTAAGGAGAAATTATTTTTTTAGTCTATCATTGAGAATGATTATCAATTAGGATTTTAAAATGTAAAAAAATATATTTTTAATATAAGGATAGAAGGAGATTTAGATGAGAATTGCATTAACAGGAAATCCCAATAGTGGAAAAACCACACTATTTAATGCCCTAACAGGAAAAATTGAACATGTAGGAAATTAGGCAGGAGTAACCGTAGATAAAAAAGAAGGATCCATAAAAACTGGGTTAAATCCTAGAAAAGAAAAGATTATCGTGGTGGATTTACCGGGAGCATATTCTATGTCTCCGTTTACTTCTGAAGAAAGTATTACTAGTAAATTCGTTCAAGATGAAAAACCAGATGTGTTAATTAATATTGTTGACGCTACAAATATAAGCCGAAGTTTATTTTTCACTACCCAACTATTAGAATTAAATATTCCAATGGTGGTAGCATTAAATAAAAGTGATATTATCAAAAAGAAAGAAACTAAAGTAGATATAAAAATGCTTTCAAAACTACTAGGTTGTCCAGTGATAGAAACTATTTCCACTCACGGAAAAGATAATGGTTTATCCGAGTTGGTTTTAGCTGCCGTTAACAGCTATGGTATAGAACAGCCTGAACTTCTTGATACTAAAGATTTAGATTTGAATGATAAAAATGCGGTGGAGATATTTGATCGGAAAAGATATGATTTAGTCAAAGAAATGGTTTCTAAAGTAGAAATAAGAAAAGTCTCCAGCCATAAGCAAACAAAACAGGATAAAGCAGACCGGATATTAGCACATAAATGGATAGGGATTCCAATATTTGCACTGATTATGTGGGGGGTCTTTTCCATCTCACAAACCTATTTGGGTAAAATTCTAGCAGATATTTTAGTGGGATGGATTGATAAATTTTATGTCTTTGTTGAAGGGGCTATTGGAGGTAGTGTATCGNNGTATTATCATCTCTGCTCCTTGATGGCGTTATAGGAGGAGTCAGTGCTGTTGTTGGATTCTTACCCCTGATTATGGTGTTATTCTTCTTATTAGCCTTATTAGAAGACTGTGGATACATGGCAAGAGTAGCGGTGATTATGGATCGATTCTTTAAGAAGGTTGGTCTTTCGGGTAAATCAATAATCCCAATGATTATTGGTACAGGCTGCTCCATTCCAGGAATCATGGCTACCAGAACCATAAAAGATGAAACTCAGAGACGAACAACAGCTATGTTAACCCCATTTATGCCTTGTGGGGCTAAACTCCCTGTGATTGCTTTATTCGCAGGTGTGTTTTTCCAGGGGGCTGCCTGGGTAGGAACTTCCATGTATTTCATGGCTATCATCATTATTATCGTTAGTGCATTAATTGTGAGAAGAATCACTGGAGATCAAAAAACAAAGACTTATTTTATAATGGAACTTCCCGAGTATAGATGGCCTAGTCTTAAAAGAGCAACTGTATCCATGTTCTCTAGAGGCAAAGCTTTTGTTGTAAAAGCAGCAACAATTATTCTAATTTGTAACGCTTTAGTACAAATTATGCAGACCTTTAACTGGCAATTCCAAGTAGTGGCCGAAGGCGCAGAGAAAACAAGTATTTTGGCCAGTTTGGCTTCACCATTTGCGATTTTATTCTTACCGTTAGGGTTTGGTGTTTGGCAATTGGCTGCGGGAACAATTACAGGATTTATTGCTAAAGAAAATGTGGTGGGTACCTTAGCTGTGGTTTATGGTATCTCTAACTTTATTAATCCAGAAGAACTTGCTCTTATTGAAGGTTCAGCAGGATCTGTGGCGGGAGTTATGGGGTTAAGTTCTGCAGCAGCATTATCCTATCTTGTATTTAATCTATTTACACCACCATGCTTTGCCGCCATCGGAGCGATGAATGCAGAGATGGAATCAAAAAAATGGGTTATAGGCGCTGTTGCGTTTCAACTATCCGTAGGTTACGTTGTAGCGTTTGCAATTTATAATGTTGCCACCTTTTTAGAAACAGGTTCTTTAGGGGCTCATTTCATACCAGGCTTTATTGCGGTAACTGTGATTGTTGCAATTATTGGAGTCATGATGAAAAGAGGGTCAGCTAAAGAAATTCAATTTAAAACACAAAAAGCATAGGAGGCTATTTCATGGGTGATTTGATTGTTATCATGATTCTACTGATTATTTTCAGTGGGGCGGGATTTAAACTCTATAAAGATAAAAAAAACAATGTAATGTGTTCTGGTTGCCCATCTTGTCCGTCTAATTTGACATGCTCTAAATCAGACGTCAAAGGTGCTAAGATAATTTCTGAACCTATTGTATTTTTAAAAAAGACCTAAATCTATCGATATTGAGAACGAGTTCACAAATTAAGCGTTGATAACGCTTTTTGCGAACTTTTTCTTTAGTTTCTACAACTTTTAGTATTAAACCTTAATCAGTGTCCTACTTTAACAAACTAGCTAAAAAGCGTAAAATAGAGTATAATACTTAAGGTGAGTTATACTTTAAAACAAGTATATCTACTTAGCAACTTATTGTGATGAAATACTTTTAAATAGATACAAACCGTAAAATATGTATCTAAATTAAAAACATCCTTAATAAGTTAAGAAGTATCTTATGATGTATTATCGTTTTATGATATAATTATAGATGATAAGTTTATGACCAAGAGGAGTGCTATGAGAGAGATTATTAGAGCTAAAAACTCTGGTTTTTGCTTTGGTGTGGATCGGGCGGTCAATGAGGCTTTTAACATTGTTAGGCCTGGATCTAAGATTTATACTTTAGGGCCACTAATTCATAATAAAGATGTGGCAAAAGAATTGTCTCTTAAAGATATTGATGAACTAAATATTAAAGACATCGATACTTTAAAAGAAAATGATACCGTCATAATTAGAACCCATGGAGTTTCTATGGAGGTCTATGATGAACTTAAGGCAAAGAAGGTAGAGATTATCGACCTAACTTGCCCTTATGTTATAAATATTCAAAAGAAAGTTAAAGAGTACCATGAGAAGGGATATAAAATCATTATCCTTGGTGACGCCACCCATCCAGAAGTCATCGGGATTAATGGGTATTGTAGAAATACAGCTTATATTACCCAAGCAGGGGACTTAAACTTTCCAATGAAGGGAAGGTTTTGTGTAGTCGCTCAGACTACTGAAAAACTGGAGAACTGGGTTCGTTTGATAACAAACATATCAAAAACAGCTAAAGAATTTATGGCTTTCAATACAATTTGTAAAGCCACTGAGGATAGACAAAAGTCTGCTGAGGAAATTTCTAAGGAAGTTGATGCCATGATAGTTATCGGAGGTAAAACCAGTTCAAACACGACTAAACTCTACGAAATATGTCTTAATAATTGCGCTCTAACCTTTCATATTGAAAATGCGGAAGACTTAGGACCAATTAGAGAAAAAATCAAAAATGCAGTAAAAGTAGGGGTTACTGCTGGTGCGTCCACACCTGAATGGATAATAAAGGAGGCAATGGAAAACTTATGATGGAAAACAACAACAACGAAAACACAGAAAATGTAGAAAACGTGGAGAACGTAGAAGCTAATGAATCCGCTGAAATTGTGGAGAATGTAGAAAATAACGAGTCCACTGAAAATAACGAAATCGTTGAAAACAACGAAGTCGTTGAAAATGAAAATGAAAATGAGATGTCCATGCAAGATCTAATGGATCTTTATGACAAACCAGTAAGAATAGGCCAAATAATTAAAGGAAAAATTATTCAGCTTGATGATAAAGAAGCAATTGTAGCTTTAGTAGGCGCTAGCCATGATGGTAAGCTTGTTATTGAAGAAGCAACTGCGGATTCTGAAGGAAATTTAGAAGAAGTACTTCAGATTGGACAAGAAATTGAAGCTAAGGTTATCAGAAGACCTCAAGAAAATGATTCTTTCTACATTCTATCTATGGTAGAAATGCATAGAGAAGAAGCGGTTAGAGACTTGAGAGCTGCGTTTGAGAACAATGAAACCATTACTGTAAAGGTTAAAGATGACGTCAAGGGTGGAGTCGTAGCACAGTATATGGGACAAAGAGTATTTATCCCAGCTTCTCACCTAGAACTTCATTCAGTTAATGATCTTTCTGTTTACAGAGGTCAAGATCTTGAAGTTAACGTAATTGAAGTCGAAGAAAAAAGAGGTTCAACAAGAATCGTTGCTTCAAGAAGAAAGAAATTACAAGAAGATAGACAAGTTGAAGAATCAGCAGCTTGGGATAACTTTGAAGTTGGACAAGTTCTTGACGGACGAGTTGAAAGACTTACCGATTTTGGAGCATTTGTTAACGTTAATGGCGTTGATGGATTACTACACGTATCAGAAATCTCATACGGTAAAGTTGGTAAGCCAAGTGATGTTCTAAAAGTTGGCGAAGAATTTAAAGTGAAGATAATTGCTCTTGATTACGATCGTAAGAGACTATCCCTTAGCTTAAAGGCTTTAGCTGAAAACCCATGGACAAGAATTGAAGAGAAATATCCAGAAGGAAGTGTTGTTCTTGGAAAAGTTGTTAGATTCACCGATTTTGGTGCATTTATCGAACTTGAGCCAGGAGTTGATGGGCTAGCCCATATATCACAACTTTCTCACCAAAGAGTAGAAAGTCCTTCAGACGTTCTTACCATTGGAGAAACCATTAAGGTTAAGATTCTTGATTCCTCAGAGGATCACAGAAAAGTTTCCTTAAGCATTAAGGCTATCGAGTAAGACATTAATAATTAACGATAGATTATGTACTCCCTCTATACAAAGACAGCGTTAAAACTGTTTAGTATAGAGGGAGTTTTTTTAGTTGAACAAGGGAAATTAGTATATTTCTAGTAGGCCCCACTGTAAATGCTATTTTGCTGTTAACACTGTATTTCTCTGGTTTAAAATGGGCACTATTAGTAGGCGTAAGCACGCCTGTATTGGCTTTTCTAACAGGGGTACTAGCAGCACCTATGGGCCCCTTTACACCCTTTATTGCCGTAGGGAATGGCCTTTACGTACTTGTGTTTAGTCTTCTAATGAATCGACGCAATGGTGAAACTGTAGGGGTTATAATTGCTAGCTTAGCTAAGTTTTTATTTTTGTATTTTAGTGCTACTCAAATTATCAATATCTTTGCACTGGGAATCCCTGAACCTGTTAAACTAAACCTAGCAATCGCCATGGGTATTCCTCAATTTATAACAGCTTTAGTAGGCGGATTTGTGGCCATCTTTTTACATATACTTTTACGAAAACGGCTTAAGAATACGAGGCAGGCTCAATAAAGCTACTAATCATGATAAAGAATATGATACAATAAGAAAAAAACACGCTATTTTTATAGAACGGCGATGGAAAGAGGTAAGGGTATGATAGATGTTCATCTTTTTTCAAACAAAGATTTCAAGCTATATGAAAAAACCTTATCAAACTATGATGAGTTTAATTCATTAAACGAAGATTTTCTAGGCATTTATAATCGAAGCTCTCTATTTAATAAAATACAGTATAAAGCAGGGGCTAGACTCCTTTTTCACGATAATGAACCTGTTGTTTTCATATGGTGTGAAACAAGAAATGGGTTATCAAAAATTAGATCAATCATTCCTTTTGAAGGGTTTTATAATTTAAGCTATCGGGAATTATTAGAAATTATACCGTCATTCACAGATGCATTACCGATTTATTTAGACATTTCAAAATTTGAGTATATTATGAACGGACCAGATGAAAATGAAAAACTATTAGAAATTATGGGATTTCATCTAAATCAAGGTGTTCTAAGGATGCAGATAGATTTATCAAACCTCAAGGAGAGCACAAAACAAATAGAAATAAAACAGTTTAAAGTAGAAGATGTTAAAAAACGAGTTGAGCTACAAAATAAAATTTTTCATAGTAAGTATAGAATTCCGATTAATTCTACAGACATTTTACTGGAGATTTCAAAGAAAACTTATCTTTCTAATTTATCATTTTTCTGTCTTTATAATGGGGAATATATAGGTTTTGGACAAATCTCTAAGACTAAAACAAAACATTTTTTAGTGAATTTTGGAATTATCCCAGAATATAGAGGAAAGGGACTCTCCAAACTTTTTCTCCATGAGATTCTAAATGTTGTAAAAGCAGAAGGCATCCAAATGTTATATCTTGATGTGAGTTCTAATAATGATCGAGCAGTGAAGATTTATAGGGATGCAGGATTTGAGTCTCAAGACAGCACTATTACTTGGATGTATGTCATCAAAGATGATGATTAGCTAGATTAATAAGAGCAAAAAAAAATCCCCTATCTACCGGGTTTTAATTCCAGGAGATAAGGGTTTTTTTATATTGATTAAATTATATATTCTTCTCCACAGTGTTCTTATAGGTGGTTAGAGCTTTCTTAATGATTATCACGGCTCTTTTTAAGTCTTCGACATTAATACAGTAAGATAATCTTACCTCATCTTTACCTAAAGCTTTTGTTTCGTAGAAACCATCAGCTGGGGCCATCATCACTGTGGTCTTATTGTCATGAAACTCTTCGAGCATCCATTTACAAAAATGTTCTGCACTTTTTATGGGCAGCTTCACCATCATATAAAAAGCACCATCGGGTTTATCTATTTCAACCCCATCAATACTAATTAATCCGTCAAATAAAGTATCTCTTCTTAACTCATATTCAGTTTTTACAGCTTTAAAATAAGAATCAGGGGTATCAACGAGAGTTGCAGCGGCAACTTGCTCTAGAGTTGGAACGCATAGGCGAGCTTGAGCAAGCTTCATTACGGCATCCATGACCTCTACATTCTTAGAAGCAATTAGCCCGATTCTAGCTCCACACGCGCTATATCTTTTGCTGATGGAATCAATCATAATAACCCTGTCTTCAATAGACTTAATTTTTAAAGGAGAGAAAACTTCATGATCACCATAAACGAATTCTCGATAGACTTCATCTGTGATTAAATAAAGATCATTTTCAACGCAAAGTTCTCCTAGCATCTCAATTTCTTCTTTAGTATAAACAGTTCCTGTAGGATTTACAGGATTTGAAATTAGAATGGCTTTCGTCTTTTCTGTTATGACAGCCTCAAACTTATCTTTTGAGGGGAGGTGAAATCCATTTTTTCCGTAAGTAGTTACAGGGACGATATTTAGACCAGCTAGATCAGTAAAGGATCTGTAATTGGTATAAAAAGGTTCGGGTAATATAATCTCGTCGCCTTCATTACCGATGCTAAACATAGTGAAATATAAAGCCTCTGATCCACCATTAGTAACGACAAGATTATCTTCAGTAAATTCTAGTCCTATTTTCGCATAATATTTAATAAACGATTCTAATAGTTCTGGAATTCCTCTTGATTCAGCATATTTTAAAACTTTTTGATCGAAGGTTTTAAAGGCTTCGAAGAATTGGGGTGGGGTTTTGATATCAGGTTGTCCTATATTAAGAGAAAGAACTTCAATCCCTCTAGATTTCGCTTCATCACCATAGGGGTATAATTTTCGGATAGGAGAATAAGACATTTTGTCGATACGCTTTGATAAACTCATTATTAATTACCTCATTTTTTTTTAGATTTCTCTTATTATAACGCAAATACCCACTCTTTTGTTAATAAACATGAAAACTTAATAGCTAAAACCTTTTCAACTTAATTTTATTTTTAAATTCTACCCCTAAAGTCAATGAGATAGAAGTAAGTATTGCATTAGGATAAGATGGACTTGAAGAAGATGCCTCTGGAGAGGAGCAT
>LSQX01237773.1_pt1 | contig 13957 bp, 9 predicted proteins | sample 654561 | NCBI WGS metagenome assembly LSQX01 (sample SAMN04489861, study PRJNA283612) | anaerobic digester metagenome | isolation source: 4 biogas reactors fed with cattle manure at either 37C or 55C with and... | place: Denmark: Kongens Lyngby | collected 2014
TCCGATATTTTAGCATGGACCCCTCAGCCTTGTTGCCAAGAGCGTGCTGGCCTGGCTGGCCTTCGCCGGCGCGATGCAGCCAGTGTGAGGTTTGTTCCGGCATTTTCGCGTTTAAGATAGTTCCCGGTGGTATACTCAAAATGGGAAACAGAACCGCTATGGATTTCCGGCGGTGTTTCCTTTCGTGATTTGCGATGTGAAAGGATCAGAAAAATGAGAAGGACTTTTTCGCTCCTCCTAGCCTTGATGCTGCTGGCAGGAATGGCTGCCACTTTACCGGTTTCCCCAGCCGCGGCTGACGGGCTTGGTCCCATCACTGTCGCGACGATGATTGATTCGGAAGGCGCGGTACTGGGGGGCATGATGGTGCTGTTGCTCCGGCAGGCAGGCTTTGAGGTGGTTGACCGCACAGAATTCGGCACGCCGGACATTCTCCGCGCGGCCTTGATGGCAGGCGAAGTGGATCTGGTGCTGGATTATACGGGCTCCGGCCAGTATTACCACCAGACAGACGCCACCGATGCCTGGAGCGACGCCCTTGAAGGATATGCGCTAACCCGGGATCTGGACCGTGAGGCCAACGATCTTATCTGGCTCACGCCGGCTGATGCCAACAACACGGAGGGGCTGGCGGTACGGCGCGCTTTCGCCGAGGAGAACGGGCTGAAGACCATTGGGGACTTGGCAGCTTACATAAATGCCGGAAAACCGGTCAAACTGATTGCTGCTGCCTCCTTCGCAGAGAATGTGAAAGGCCTGATTGGCTTTGAGGAGGCCTACGGCTTCCAGCTGCGGGCCGACCAGCTCATCACCCTGGCATCCGGCAACACCGCAGAGATGCTCAAGGCACTGTACGAGAAGCGCGATGGTGTGAATGTGTCCCTGGTGTATGGGACGGACGGCACGCTCAAGGAAATGGATCTGGTGGTGCTTGAGGACCCTCAGAGCATCCCGCCTGTGTATCTGCCCACCCCGGTGCTGCGCGGCGAGCTGCACCGCGTTTACCCGCAAATCGAGGAGATCTTGAAACCGCTCTTCCTCTCCCTGACGCTGGAAACCCTCCAGGGCCTTAACGCGCAGGTGGTGTTCGGCCAGAAAGCCGCCAGGGAGGTCGCCACGGACTATCTTAAGGAAATCGGCCTGCTGGCCTCAAAGTAGAACCGCGCCATGACAGGGGGCAGCCGTTGGAAGACGGGCGCGCTGGGAGCGGTGCTGTATACCGCGGCCCTCCTTTTCTTAGCCTTCATCCGCTACCGGCCAAACCGCATCCTGACCGGTGAAACCTATCGGCTGAGCGATCTTATCCCCTTTGCGGGCTTCCAACCCTGGTATTGCCGGTCATCCTGGCGGGAGCCTTCCTCTTTCTGCTGGCCAGAGGGAGCACCCTGCGCGCGCTGGCTTCCGTTTTCGCCGCGTGTGCGCCGCTGTTCATCCTGGGCTGGGGCTCCGCCCTTCCGGCGTTTTCCGATGAAACCGCGCGGATCTCCATCGGCGCAGGCTTCTGGGCAGCCATGGCGGCCTCCCTGATGATGCTGTGGGACAGCGCAGAGGGGAAGAAAGCCGGTTGCCTCTACCTGGCTCCGCTGATTGTGGCAGCGGCGCTTCTGATTCTGGGCCGCTTTGACACACTGTCCCTCCTGCGGGAATATGCTTCCCGCCAGGAGGTTTTCTTTGCACAGTCCGGCAGGCACCTGGCACTGGCTGCCACTTCCACTGCCGCAGCCGCGGCCGCGGGCATCCCGTTGACCTTCCTGCTGTTTTCAAGGAAGAAATTCAAGCGTCCGGTATTTTTTCTGGTGAATCTTGCCCAGACGGTTCCAACCCTTTCCCTGCTGGGGCTTTTGATGGCTCCGCTGGCCTGGCTGGGAGCCAACAGCGCGGTGCTCAAAGGCTGGGGAGTCAGCGGCGTGGGTTTCTGGCCCGCTTGGATCGCCCTGTTCCTGTACGCGATTTTCCCGGTGCTCAACAACACGTTTGCCGGATTATCCATGGCGGACCCGGCGGTGGTGGAGGCCGCCTCCTCCCTGGGAATGACAGGCAGGCAGGTATTTCTGAAGGTACAACTGCCCCTGGCAGTACCGCTCATCCTGGGCGGTATCCGCACGGCCTTTACGCAGGGGATGGGCAACGCCATCCTGGCCGCGCTGATCGGTGGGGGAGGGCTGGGGAGCTTCATTTTCCTTGGCCTGGCACAGTCGGCGCCGGACCTGATTTTGCTTGGCACCCTCCCGCTGATCACTCTGACCCTCCTGATGGACGCGCTGCTGGAGGGCGCCGTAAAACTGGCTGAAAGGGGGAAGCGGCATGATTCGGGCTGAGCGGCTTTCCAAGGCCTATCAAGGGGTTCCCGCCGTGCGCGGGGTGGACCTGAGTGTGCCTGAGGGTGAGTTGTGCGTTTTGCTGGGGCCCTCCGGCTGCGGCAAGTCAACCCTTCTGCGCCTCATCAACGCCCTGACCCCAGCTGATTCCGGCACCGTAAAGGTCAACGGGCGGGATATCCGGAGTACGCCTCCGGAAACCCTGCGCCGCGGGATTGGCTATGTGGTGCAGAATGTGGGGCTATTCCCGCACTATACGGTGCGCCGCAATATTTCCGTGGTACCCGAGCTGCTCAAGTGGAAAAAGGAAGATATTGCCAAGCGGGCAGCATTTCTCATGGCGTTGACAGGGCTGCCTGACAAGTACCTGGACAAGTACCCACATGAGCTCTCCGGCGGTGAAGCGCAGCGTGTGGGCGTCGCACGCGCTTTGGCCGCGGACCCGCCCATCCTGTTGATGGACGAGCCCTTTGGTTCGGTGGACCCCCTGAACCGCGAACGCCTGCAGCGCTCCTTCCTGGATATCCAGAAGACGCTGAATAAAACCGTGCTGTTTGTTACCCATGATGTTTCCGAAGCGCTGACGATGGGCGACAGAATCCTGCTGATGCGGGAAGGGCGGATTGTGAGCTCCGGAACGCCCAGGGAGTTGGTGTTCACGGAGGGCGATGCTTTCAGCCAGGCTTTTTTCGGTTCGGAGATGGCCCTCAAACTGCTCACCCGCCATCAGGTGCGGGCAGCATGCGTTCGGGAGGACGCGGAGGGGAAGGTTGGCTGTACCATAGCCGCCGATTTGCCCCTGACAGACGCGCTGGCGATGATGCTGAAAAAGGGCTGTGAGCGGCTTGCGGTCACGGAGGGCGGGGAAATCCTCGGGGTTCTTGATTTCGCTGGCTTGCTGCGGTTTTTTGGGGAGGCCGAGCAGGATGCGCGCTGAGTGGCGGCGTTGGCTGGCGGCGTTGTTTTGGCTGCTGCTGCTCCTGCTGGCGGTCTACAGATTCGAGTGGCTGGAAGGCTTTCTGAAACAGGTGTTCGGCGGTAAGGAGATATTCCGCCAACGGGCGACGCTGGCCGACTATATGCTCCAGCACCTGGGGCTTGTATTGCTTTCCACAAGCATTTCCACAGCGATTGGTTTGTCGCTGGGGCTGATTGTGCGTTTTCGCATGCTCAGCGAGTTCAGGGAGCCCCTGTTGCGCGCGGCCACCTTTTTGCAGACCGTTCCTTCGTCTGCAGTGCTGGCGCTCTCTGTCCCCCTGATGGGCTATGGGCAGACGCCGGTGGCCATCGCCCTGGTGTTCTACGGGCTGCTGCCCATTCTCCGCAACACCATACAGGGGCTGGACGCCGTACCCGGGGAGGTGCTGCTGTCGGCTGACGGGATGGGCATGACGCCCGCCCAACGGCTGCTGCGGGTGCAATTGCCGCTGGCAGGGCCAGCCATCCTTGCCGGCATCCGGACTTCGGTCATCATCAACATCTCCGCCGCTACGCTCGGGGCAACAGTGGGGGCTGGAGGACTGGGCGTGCTGATTGTCAATGGTATCCGCAGCATGGATGTAACAATGATAATCAAAGGCGCCTTGCCCGTCTCGCTGTTGGCGCTGCTTGCCAGCAGCCTGTTCAGTATCCTGGAGCAGCGACGGTACAGGGAACGGTGAGGGAATGCCGTATGTGGGAAAATATCAAAAAATAAGCCGCTCCTCCGGAATGGTCACGCAAAGGTGGGAAACCTGAAGGCAGCACATTGATCGGGTATTTTTTCCCAAGAAGAGAACAGCGTCCAAACAACGGTGCCATGATTTGAAAAAAGGGCAACGGTTAAACCCCAGGCTGGAGCTGCCCATGCAGGGCAAATCACCCATCAGATAGTTCCCGAATTTCCTGCTCAGGCTGAAACGGAAACCTGCCTGTTTTCGCCATATTGCGGCAAGGATATCATCAACAGAAGATGTTCCATTTTCAACCCGGATATCAAAGGGCCCAGTATCAAAGATACCGTATTTCTTCTCCAGCATTGCTGCAACGGGTGCCGGTTAATTGCCATGAATTCTCGCCATAAACCGTTCTTTGATCGTGGCCAAACCTGCACTTGCAGGAATGCGAATACTGCCGGCAGGAACGGGAGAGAGAAGTTCTTTTTCCGCAACTGCATAAATAAGGTGTATTCCTGTCAAGGCATCGTTCAGTTTTGCAGCAAAGGCCCTTCTTGCTTCATCCTTGTTCTTTGCCAATCGTTGGGCATCTCTCATCAGCAAGCGTTGCTTTCCCCTTGCAGTTTTCACCGGATATCGTTATGAGCATGTGCTGTTTCACCCATTCACTGCCACTGGATTGTTCGCGCTTCTTGCTTCCGCGCGGCTCCCATGCTGCCAGTGCCCGCCTGGAGTCCGGTCTTATGTCAACAGTCCATTCATCCTGTGAATCTTGCTGAAGCATGGGCTCAGCCCCCGCTGCCCCACCTTTTCCCCGGATTCTGCCTGACGCCGCCAAACAGCAGCACACCCTCAAACATGGCTGCCTGATGTGCTTTTTGCCGACACATCTTGTTTTCGCTCCCGGACAAGTGCAAGGGTTTCAACGCTTTCCAGGGATTATCCTGGCGCCAATCACACCGGAAAACAGTTGGAATATGCTGATTTTTCCGGGAATCCCAGGAATTCAGGGGTTACTGGTTGGCGCAAGGAAAACCGCGCCAACCACAAAAAATCCCCGGGCCAATTATCCGGGAGCTGCGGCGGGCAGCGTTTTATGTGTTGGTATTCCTGGCTGTCAGTACTGGAAGGCTGTTCCCTGGCTGCCCAGCATCCCGGAAGCAAATGCACGCCCAGACACCTTTTCCCCTGCGTTTTATGCCAAAATCACTCAAGCCAGGTAACTGAGCGCGGCCAAAGCCGCAACGGTGCCATCCGCCACGGCGGTGGTCAGCTGGCGGACGGCCTTGCTGCGGCAATCCCCGGCGGCAAAAACCCCCGGCGTACCCGTCAGGCAGGCTTCATCAGCATCAATATAGCCATAACCGTTCAATCGGGCGACGCCCGCAAAGGGCCTGTTTTCCGGTTCCAGGCCGATGGCGACGAACAGGCCGTCCACCGGGATGCGCAGTTCTTCACCGGAAGTTTCCCTGCCCACCACTATGTGGGAGAGCCCGCCATCACCGCCATGAATGGAACTGACCTTGGCCCCGAAGACACAGGAGACATTCCTGCGGCCCTGGAGCGCGCGGGCCAGCCTTTCCTCGCCCGTAAAGAAGTCCAGGTTCTGGATGACGGTAACCTGCTCACAGATGTCAGAAAGAAAAATCGCTTCCTGCAACGCGGTGTTACCGCCGCCCACCATCGCCACCTTTTTTCCGCGGTAAAAGTCCCCATCGCAGACCGCACAATAGCAGATGCCCTTCCCGGCCAGCTCCAGTTCGCCAGGGGCACCCAGGTGCCGGTGCTTCGCCCCCGCCGCGATGATGACGCTGCGCGCCTGATGCACCGCACTGTCGTCCGTCCGCACGGCCTTGTGTGTGCCCAGGTCCTCAACGCAGATAGCGGCAGCGATGTCAAACTCCGCACCCAGATTGATTACCTGGCTGAAAAGGCGGTCGGCGAAATCGCTGCCGGACATGCTGGCTGTGCCAGGAAAGTTCTCCACCTTCGGGGAATAGGCAATCTGCCCGCCGAAGGCGTTTTTCTCCAGCAGCAGAACGGTCTTGCCCGCCCGGAGCGCATACAGCGCGGCCGTCATGCCGGCAGGGCCGCCTCCAATAATCAGGATGTCATACAAAGGAATTTGCCTCTCTTCAAGTCAAGCTGTGACGGGGTGCGCTTGAAGGAAGCGCTTGATGTCCGCGACGCCTACAAAGCGTGAAACGCTGTCACCCCGCACCGCTGCCAGAGTAGGCGCCTGCTTGATGCTGTAGCGCAGCGCCAGTTCCTTGTTCTCCGCGGCGTTCAGCTTGCTGTAGGTGATTCCCGCCTTGTCCAGCAGCATCGTGGCCGCGCGGCAGTTGGGGCAGGTCGCAGTGACAAACAGCAGCATATCCCCCTCCCGGGTTATTTCCGTTTTCGGCGCCTTTGAGGGTGAGGCCCCAGGGGCCTTGGCAAGGTCAAGCCCGAACACCGGGGAAACATATTCCCTGCGCTCCTTGAACTCCTGGGTTTTTCCGGCGTTCCAGTTCTGTACCGGGCGATAGTAGCCCGTGATGCGGCTGTACACCTCAGCAGGCTGGCCGCATTGATCACAGGTGAAGTGTTCCCCGGCAATATAACCATGCTCCGGGCACACCGAGTAGGTTGGCGAGAGGGTGTAGTAAGGCAGGCTGTAGTTCTCAGCGATCTTTCTTACCAGCGCGGCAGCGGCCTTCCAGTCGGGAAGCTTTTCACCCAGGAAGGCATGGAACACCGTGCCGGAGGTGTACTTGGCCTGCAGGCCGTCCTGGATATCCAGGGCAGAGAAGATGTCTTGCGTGAAGCTTACCGGCAGGTGGGAGGAGTTGGTATAGTAGGGCGTACCGCCGCCCTGCGCCGCGGTGATGATGCCTGGAAAGCGCTTCACATCGTGCTTGGCCAGCCGGTAGGCTGTGGACTCCGCCGGGGTGGCCTCCAGGTTGTACAGGTCACCGTATTTCTCCTGGTAGTCGCTCAGGCGCTCCCGCATATGGTCCAATACCTCCGCCGTGAAGCGCTGTGCGGGCTCATTGGCAAGGCTTTGTCCCACCCATTTGGCATTGAGCGCAGCCTCATTCATGCCCACCAGGCCGATGGTGGAGAAATGGTTGTCAAAATTCCCCAGGTAATGCCGGGTGTAAGGGTAGAGCCCTTCCTGCAGCAGTTTGGAAACGATATCCCGTTTCACCTTCAGGGAGCGCGCGGAAATGTCCATCATCCGGTCCAGGCGGCGATAAAAATCCTGTTCGTCCGATGCCTGGAAAGCAATGCGCGGCATATTGATGGTGACCACGCCAATGGAGCCCGTGGACTCGCCGCTGCCGAAAAAGCCGCCGGATTTCTTGCGAAGTTCCCTCAGGTCCAGGCGCAAACGGCAGCACATGCTGCGGACATCGCTGGGCTCCATGTCGGAGTTGATGTAATTGCTGAAGTAGGGCGTACCGTATTTGCTGGTCATCTCAAACAGGAGGCGGTTGTTTTCGGTTTCTGACCAGTCAAAATCCCGGGTGATGGAATAGGTGGGGATGGGATACTGGAAGCCGCGGCCGTCCGCGTCCCCTTCGATCATGATCTCGATGAAAGCCTTGTTGATCATGTCCATCTCGCGCTTGCAGTCCTTGTAGCAGAAGTCCTGCTCTTTGCCGCCCACGATGCATGGCAACTCGGCAAGGTCCGGTGGGACAATCCAATCCAGCGTGATGTTGGAAAACGGCGCCTGCGTACCCCAGCGGCTGGGGGTATTCACGCCGAAGATAAAGGATTCAATTGCCTTCTTGACCTCCTCATAGCGCAGGTTGTCTGCCTTGACAAAGGGAGCCAGGTAGGTGTCAAAGGAAGAGAAGGCCTGGGCGCCGGCCCATTCATTCTGCATAATGCCCAGAAAGTTGACCATCTGATTGCACAGGGTAGCCAGGTGGCTGGCAGGCTTGGAGCTGATCTTGCCCGGAATACCGCCCAGGCCTTCCTTGATGAGCTGTTTGAGTGACCAGCCCGCGCAGTAGCCCGTAAGCATGCTCAGGTCATGCAGATGGATGTCCGCGTTGCGATGGGCATTGGCGATTTCCTCATCATATATTTCACTGAGCCAGTAGTTGGCGGTGATGGTGCCGGAGTTGGACAGGATCAGGCCGCCCACTGAGTAGGTAACGGTGCTGTTCTCCTTCACGCGCCAATCCGTCACATTGACATAACTGTTGACGATGTCGCGATAGTCCAGGTAGGTTGATTTCATCAGGCGCAGCTTCTCACGCTGCTTGCGGTAGAGGATATAGGCCTTGGCCACATCTGCGTAGCCTGCCTGGGACAGCACGCTTTCCACGCTGTCCTGGATATCTTCAACGCTCACCAACCCGCCGCTGATTTTCCCGTTGAAGTCAGCGGTCACCTTCAGCGCAAGGAAATCAATCACATTGTCTGTGTAATTTTTTTCCAGCGCATCAAACGCCTTTTTGATTGCCGAAGAAATCTTTGCAATGTCAAAGGCCGCTGTCTGCCCATTGCGCTTTATGACTTGGTACATGTTGCATTCTCCTTTGAAATGGTATATGCCTACACTCCCCTGAGTGCTGTTTCATTAAAAAAGGGTTTTAGAAGCTGGATTGCCCTGGCCAATTCTTCGGGTTCGGCCGGATGCAGCCCTGATGCAATCAAATCCCCGGAATCCACGAAACCCTGAAGGAAATAGCGCTGCGCACCCTTTAGCCATCTTCCGATATCAACAAGATCATCCCGCGTATGGAACTCCCGGACCACCGTCGTGCGGAACTCATATGGGATGCGTCCGCACATCAGCAGCTCCGCGCTCTGGATGACCGGGGCCGTGTCCATCCCCGGCACGCCGGCTGTCAGCGCGTATTTGGACGGCGTGTTCTTGATATCCATGGCTACGTAATCAAGCAGTCCCTCCTCCATCAAGCAGCCGAGCAGCTCAGGGCGGCTCCCATTTGTGTCCAGCTTGACGAAGTATCCCAACTCCTTTATCCGCCGCAGGAATGCGCGAATTCCCTGCTGCAGCAGCGGTTCCCCGCCGCTGAGGCAGACCCCCTCCAGGAGGCCCGCGCGCTTCCTGAGGAAGGCAATCACATCGCTTTCCGGAATGTCTGCCTGTTTGCGCTCCGGCAGCACCAGTGCCGCATTATGGCAGAAAGGACATCGGAAGTTGCAGCCAGATGCAAAAACAGTACATGCCACTTTGCCTGGATAGTCCAATAGGGTTAGCTTTTGCAGGCCGGCAATCTTCATGCTGGCATCTTCCTTCTCACCAAATTTGCCAGTATATGTTGTGGTTTCTATAGTGGCCAACACAACATATAGTATTTTAACCTTGAAGTCAAGGGCCCTGAGCAAGAAAATTAAACCACCACGCCCGGAACGGAGCACCCTTGTCCCGAAAAACCCTGCATGGTTGACTCAACGGCACGGCGCAGCACCATAAAGAAGGAGCCCTTTGCCGGAGGGGCCTCCTTTTTGACTTCTGTTTTTTTCCAGCACATCTGCTTGATTGCGGCTCTTTCGGATATACCAAAGGGATTCCAGAGCCAGCAAACCCCATTTTGCCCATAGACCGGTAATGCCTCTGCGCTGTGGGCTGCGCCTTCCAGCCAGCAGCAGGCGATGCTGCCCCTTTCATTATCGCTGTGCGGAAATGGCCGGAAGATGAGGCAGCCCCATCATCCGCTTGTGGTTTGAAGGCGTTATGGGCGTAACCCTGCGTGCCTGGGGCAACAGAAAGGAAACGGTCCTTGTGAGCGTAGCTGTAACGGCCGAGAATGTTATCCGCGGTTAAAGCCGTGGCTGCGGCCAGGAAGCCGGGCATGGGCATAGGCATAAGAAAAGCGTCAGGCGTCAGTTCATGATGCCGTTCCCTGTGATATGGATCAGCCAGCTGCAGGGGGAAGGCCGCAGTTGCCGATGCCACCGGGCCAGGTGTTGTTACAGGTTGGGCAGGCAATGATCATCGGCTGCCTTGTGACGCCGGCGATGGCTGTCAACGACACGCTTCATATGGCTGGGCCGCTCCCGGGTGCATTCTGGCCAGGCCCAAGGTGCTGTATTTGCTGTGCCCAGCGTATTGCATGAAAACAGCGGCCGGGGCAGCTCTTTCTACCCAAGGCCAGCCGGACCATGGGTTTCAGGCACTCAGCCTTGTTCGCGCCATCCCCGGCAAAGAGGAAATAATGGCGGGTGCTCGCCCCCAATGCCGCGGCATTTCCAAAGATGCAAGCAACGTCCGGGCCGGCTCCTCAATGCCCGCGCCCTTCCTCCAGCGCTTGGAGCACCCGGGGGATTTTGTCTTCCAGTTCGGCCGGGATCTGCAGAATGAGCGTCTCCGTTACGGGAGCGGGATGAATCCCCGCGGCGTATTCGATGCGCAGCTCGCCTGGTTCCTGTTTCCCGCCGGGCGGTTCATACGCAAGATCGGTAATCCCGGCTCCCGGCATGTTCCACGCGTGGAATGATCCGTTCAGGAAAGCGCCTCCCCTGCCCAGGATGACCTCGTCGCCGCTACGGCGTATTTTGCGCACCCGATACGAGGTGATCAGCCAGGCGGCGAGTGCAAGAAAGGCCCCCAGTCCCAGGCAGATTCCGGCCATGAGGAGTTTCTCCTCCACAAAGAAGGGGAGGATAACGGCGAACAGCGCGCAGAAGAACAGCATCACCATCAAAAGCGCCTTATTTTTCATCCGCAGCTGAGCAATATTCTTCTCCGCCTGCATCCGATGGCTATCCTTTGGCAAGGCAAAGCGCAGCAACGGGCCGTCCCGAAAAAGGCTCCTGTATCTTTTTTCCATCACCCCATACATGGCAAAAATCACTGCCGCAACAATGAGGAACAGCAGCCCGAAAGCAACCAGGGCATATTGGTTCATGTTTGGGTCGCCGCTCTGGATGAACCCCCCTGCCAACAGGATGATGCCTGCCAGGAGGAAGGCGCCTGCTGTGATGAATGGTTTTATATACAGATGTTCTTTTTTCATGGATGCTTTTTCTCCCCCAAAGGGCACCTGTTTCGGAGTTCGCGCGTCTTCTGTTAAAACAGGGGATGCGTTGCGGTGTGCCAGGTGATAATGGGTAATGAAAACCTGGCGGATGGGAGCGATTGTTTGCCAGTCCGTTTGAAAGGCTTGCCACCAACGTGCGAAAACCCGAACGCAAGGTTCACCCCATCCTCCGTAATCATTATAATACTGGCGGTTTCGCGTGTACATAGAGGAACCTTCGCGCCCAATCTGACATGAGGCACCGCATGGTGGGATCGCTTCCTGATCCTTTCCGATTGGTATTGCTTATCAAGCGCCGCGATGTATTTTGAATGATTATCTGTTGACGGCAATACGATATCCCGCCATAATACTGTAAACGAAAGCGTTGTTGCTGTAAAACACCGATGGATTCACACATCCTCTAAAACGACAGAGCCGTTTACGGTAACGGCAGATTGGAGATCCAGGTGAAAGCATTGCGTTTGTTTTTGGCCGGAGTGGTGGTTTTTGTCTTTTCCCTGTCATGTGTCCTGATGCCAGGGCTGTCCCATCCGTCTGCCCGGGCTGCCACAGACACCATCGCTCAGGGCTATGAGGCCACCATCAAGGCGACAAGGGAGGCAGTGGCAAAGGAACTGGACAGCGGCATCCCATCAAGCGCGACAGCAGCTGTGATGGTGGACGGCAAGGTTGTTTACGCCGAAGGATTTGGCCTCAGGGACCGCAGCAACAACCTTCCGGTGGATACCCAAACACAGTTTAACATGGGATCAATCAGCAAAATTTTTACAGCCGCCGCCATCCTTGCGCTGGTACAGGAAGAATCTGTTTCCCTGGACAAACCAGTCACAGAATATCTTCCCGGGTTTTCCATGAGTGATGCCAGGTACAAAGGCATCACGGTCCGCATGCTGCTCAACCATACATCGGGCTTTCCCGGGACAAACATCAAAGATGGCTTCACAGCCGCCAAAAACAGAAACTATGTCTCAGAAACCCTGGACGTGCTCAAAACCGGCAGCCTGATGAATGATCCCGGAGAAATCAGCGTTTACTGCAACGATGGATTTACAGTTGCCGAAGCGATTGTCCAGCGTGTTTCAGGCATAAGCTTCGCGGATTTCCTTCAGGAAAAGGTGTTTGACAAACTCGGCCTTGACAACACAAGCGCGTACTACAAGGAGGGCAATCAGAATATCGCCAGGGTATATCAGGGGGACAGCCATATTCCCATGCCGGTTGAATATGTCAATATCCTTGGATCCGGCGGCTTGTCTTCCACAGCCATAGATCTGTGCAAATTCGGGGAGATCCTTCAGTCAGAAGCTGTATTGGGCCAAGCCATGCTCGGCGAATACACCAAACCCCAGTATGGGCCATTATCTGTTCCGGCAGGAGAGCCCCTGCTCAACTTCGGATTGGGCTGGGACTTTGTTCAAGTCCACCCATTCAAGGCACAAGGCATTGACGTAATGGCAAAGAACGGCGGAACCCTTCAATACTTCTCGCAGCTCTATGTGCTTCCCGAAGAGCGCATCAATGTGGCCGTCATATTCGCCGGGTCCGCAAACCCTACCGCTGTAGCCGACGCCATGCTGTGGGCCTTGCTGGAGGAAAAAGGCATTGCGAAAAAAACGGCCCCCGCTTCACTGCCTGAGGATACCAGGGTCCCGGAGAGCATGAGGGGCTTTGAGGGTTATTACGTCTCCGGCAATGGCTTGATGAAATTGGAAATAACTGATGACCAAACGGGTATCGTGCGCTCAGCCTGGAACGGCGAAGGTTTTGATCCCGAAAGTGTTTGGGTTTATAAAGCTGACGGCAGGTTCTATTCGCAGGAGGGCAGCGGCTATTCCTTCGCGGAATATGCGGGGGGAAAGGTGCTGATGCTTCATCCCGACAGTTCAAACGTCGGGTATGTAAGCTATGAAAAGCTCAAGGGCGGCAACCAAATTGATGCTGGCGCGTTTTCAGGAAAGACATGGGTTCCCGTGAACATGAGCCCCTATGATTTCGCCTTCACGATGTTTCGCACCGAAGCCTTCCCCGAAGTGCCGGGATATATCCTTGCCCATGACGGGGACACATACACTCCACTGGCCCTGAAGAGCCCGGCTGATACCTGGATGTCCTTTAGCTATATGAGGGATCAGCCTGAGTTCCATCTTCAGAATGCCCAGGGAGAGACGCTGCTGTATAACCATGGCATTCTATTCGCTGATGCCTCAACGCTTCCGGTTGCCAATGCGGACAGCACGATCCGTATTGACTCGGACGGGCAAAACAAGGCATACAGGGTGGGGGCTGAGGCTTTTATCCGCTTTTCCATTCCCGAGGGTGGAAGGATCGTCGTGCTAAATCCCGGGCTTGGTATGCTCTATGACAGCCTGGTATCGGGTGGCAAGGAAGTCCAGGCGGAAGCAGGATCCTATCTTCTGGCCATCGGTGAACCAGGAGATGTATTTGAACTGAACCATGCGGAATAGTCTTCGCTTCCCTGGCGCCCCCCGCTGCGAGCTTTGCGGTATGGATGGCACTCCTGCAGTTCATCGTATGTAAGGTACGCCGGGCTACTGACTGTACACGATAGAACGCTGTCATGAAACCCAAAATAATCATTCAGTTTTCCTTGAGAATGCTCAGGCTGTCTGCTTGCACCGGTATAACGCCGCCCGGACGGGGCGCAAACAGCATATCTGATGCTTAGAGGCGCATGAGCGGCAGTGTTGCCCCTGAAACCTGAGCAATGCCCTGGCTGTCAGGAAAGGCGGTGCACCAAAAAAAGGAGCCCATGGCCACGGGAAAGAGCGGCAAGGAAACGTACCCGGGCCGCGAAGAAAACTAGACGGAGACTAACGCTTCAGCGCAGCCGGAAGATGAGGTTCCCTATGATTGCAGAAAACAATGCACGCGCTGCGGTACACACTGCATTTATCTCAACAATAATCAGGAGGAGCAAACATGAACATCGGAGTATTTCTGGCGCTTGAACCCTACA
>LSQX01338224.1_pt1 | contig 13956 bp, 11 predicted proteins | sample 654561 | NCBI WGS metagenome assembly LSQX01 (sample SAMN04489861, study PRJNA283612) | anaerobic digester metagenome | isolation source: 4 biogas reactors fed with cattle manure at either 37C or 55C with and... | place: Denmark: Kongens Lyngby | collected 2014
GGTCAAAAAGTTTACTTTTTGACCGCGATGAGCAATGCTGCGTTAGCTGGCAAAGAGACCATAAATACTATGAAAAAGTTAAGTTGTATATCTTTTATTTAAGTAATTTGCACTGACTACCGATTATATATTTATACTAATAAAAGGGAGGATGTTTCAATGTTTAAAGGAAAAAGACTTAAATCAATATCTGTTGTTGTATTACTTGTAATACAGTTGTTTGTGCTTAATTCTCAAGTTATTTATGCAAAGAAGAAAGAACCTCCGAAAAGCAACCCTTCTGGTTCTGTGGTTATATCTGAGGATACGGTATGGAACAGTTCCCAAAGTCCGTATATTATAAACGGAAGCTTGACCGTTGAAGAAAATGTCAGGCTCACAATTGGTAAAGGTGTTGTCGTAAAAATTCAGCCAGGACAGGATATTATCATTAAAGGCGATGTAGGTATTCCTGGAGAGAAAGATGACAGGGTGGTGTTTACTTCCCTAAATGATAATAAATTTGGAGGTAGCGGTATAAAAGGAACTGAAGATTACTGGGGAACTATATATGTTGGAGCAAACAGCAGTTTTGACGCTAGTTATGTAGATTTTACATATGGCAATACAATATTTGATATCCAGGGATTTCTTAATTTATTTGATGCAAAAATAACCGATGCAGTCAATACAGCTGTCCAGGTGGATGATAATGCAGTGTTCTGCGGAATAGATGTCACAATAGAGAGATGTATGGTTGGGATAAACAACGACGGCGAGGTTTATCTTACAAGCTCAGAACTTGCGTACTGCAATGGGGCTGCTTATGGAGGAATATCGGGGGTGAGACCTTTTGCAATTGAAAAAGTTCCTCTTGTCTACGGACAAAGAATGGTTTTAAAAGAGGGGTCCAACTTTAAAAAGACAGGTAACTACAAGCTGGTCTCATTAGGGGGAAGAGGAGCAGATGTTGTCGAAGAGAATATACTGAACGGTTACAGCGGAGAGCTTAAGATAGGGGACGAAATATATACTGAGCCAGGTAACGTTGTGGGGCCAGTAAAAGAAAGTGTTCAGGCAATTATAGACCGATGCATAAGGGTTCCTGGGTGTACTTTTGAGAATTGTGAACAGGACTGTCCGAGGATTATTACCATTATTCTTATTGATTCGATTGATGTAAACGGCAGGAAACTTGTTGAAATAGAAGGATTTGCCCGATTTTTCATTGAAGATGTAATTGATGAAGGTGGACATACCCAGATTATCGGCAGGTATGTGGGTTCGCCTATAGGCGCTGTTTCTCCGGGAATCAATATTTCAAGCTTAGGTACGTTCTATGGTGTTGATATAGATATAAATAATTGTGACAAGGGTATTAATACCGAAGGATATATTTCAATGATAGGGTGTGACATATACGAATGCCTATATGGCATATATTTTAGCACCATGATTCAACCTGATTTTACCGACAGCTCTTTTTATAACAACAAGCTCTACGGAGTTTTTAACAAGATATCTTCAGATATTACTTTGAATCTTATGTACAATTATTGGAACTCGGAAAGCGGACCTTCGGTTTATGACAGTGGGACGGACAACTGGACAGGTGAGGGTGACAGAGTAAGTGACGGAGTTGACTATTCGGATTGGCTTAGTGAGAAACCTTTATGGTAACAAATACATAAATATTTGCACTTGTATTAATCACGAAAATGATTTTACATTGAAAAGATTAATTTTTGTGATATTGTATTAAGGAATGAGTGAAATATAACTTCCACTTTTTCGTGGCACTATTTGGATTCAAATAAGTGCAAGGCGAAGATAGTAGTGGAAGTTATATTTTCGCTTTTCCTAAGGAAATTGAAGTGCCATGTAAAATCTTTATCTCATTTAATATAGTCATTAGCTTATTATTTAAAACAGTAAAGAAATAATAAGGAATATCGAGGAATAATGAAAAATAATAAACTATTTTTAGCCTAGCGCATTTAACCTACGCCAAAGGTCAGAAAAGGTCAAATTGGTAATTTGCTTTCTTTTAAAAGGGTAGTGTAAAATAAATGTAAGGTCAAAGAAAGTCAAAGTTAGATTATAAGCAAAAAACAAATTAAATGGAGGTGTTTTATATGTTTGGAATTGTACCATTTAACAGAAGAAATCACGGCGTTACAGCAAGGGGACACGATATGCTTAACATTGATGGCATTCTTGAAAGTTTTTTTAACGACTCATTTTTACCGGTCTCTTATCGAAACAGTGGAAACATGAAAGTTGACATAAGAGAAAATGAAAAAGACTATGTTGTTGAGGCAGAACTGCCGGGTATTAAAAAGGAAGATATCAATCTTGAGGTGAAAGATGACAAACTCACTATATCTGTAGAAAAAAATGAAGAAAAAAATGAAGAAAAAGATAACTATATCAGGAAGGAAAGACGTCAAATTTCTTTATGCAGAAGCTTTTATGTGGATAATATCAAGAATGAAGATGTAACAGCACGTTATGATAATGGCATTCTTACAATAGTGCTTCCGAAGAGTGAGCCAGGAAAACCTGAGAGTAAAAAGATTGAAATAAACTGAATGCCATACCTTTAAAACTGAAATTTGGTAAATTTAATTAAGCATCAGGCAAAGGGGACTCAACTGAAGATGTCCTCTTTGGTGTTATTTTTTACATCTATCTTATTAAAAAATCTGGCTAAAAGCTCTAAATACCAAAATCCATGGTTGCATAAATACCCCTTTAGCTGATAAAATTAAATTAACATGAAAAAATGTTATATGCTGGAGGGGTTTTTAAATGGTGAAGAGAATAATGGATAAATTTGAAATTACTTATGAGAGTGGTGCGGCTGGAAGCTTCCTGGTAATCAGTGCGGATAAAGATGAACATATATTAAGTTATCAGGTTGAAATGATCGCCAATAATCCAGATAAGAATATTTTGCCTGTAGATATAAGGCAGAAAAACGAAAAATTTAACCTTTATTACACTATTACATCAAAACTGAAACTCTCACAGTATTTGAAGCGTAATAAAATAAAAAGATATGATTTTATAAAAATCTTTTCCGGTATAGTGAAAGCAATTATTGATTCAAAGGATTTTCTGTTATCGGATAAGTCATTCCTGCTTGATGAGGAATACATATACATTAATCCGCTGACGGCAGAAGTTTCATTGGTTTACCTGCCTGTTAATTTTGATTTGGATATTAACAACAAGCTTAAGGAGTTTGCTCTTAACTTTATCATGTACAGTGCAAATATAGATGAGACACAAAGTGACAATTTTCTGCCAAGAGTATTAAACTTCTTAAAATCTGAAACATTCAATGTTCTGGAATTTGATAAGTTGCTTAAGGAGATGGGCAGAAGCAGTGTCAATAAAGAAGATGTTGCAGATGATAAGCAAGACATAAATGAGTATTCTAGCGATGGTGCGTTAAAACCTGGGATGTCAGGAGAAGAAGGTCAAAGGGAAAGTTTTTTTGCAAAGAGTAATGTTGAGACACCTGAGCATCAAAAAGCACGCAGGGTTGAACCTCCAAAGCCTGGGATTGCAAGGTTGGAAGTGCCAAGACCGGCGATACAGAAATCTGAAACTCAGAAACCTTACGTGCAAAATACGGCAGTACAAAATTCAGCAGTAGAAAAGCCTGAAGTAAGAAAGCCTGAAGTAAAGCCTGAAATAAAGAAACCTCCAGTTCAAAAAACAGAGACAAAGAGGCCTTCAGCAACACGGGAGCCAGTTGTCGCTACAGGAAATGTTATGAAGTATAAAAACAATACAATAATTGTAGGTATCGTGATACAGGCTGTTTTAATAATAGCGGCTACAATCGTTTTATTCTCGGGAATTATGGAACCTTTGGGGAATAGCATGGCAGTCAATGCTGTTGGAGTTATGGTAATTCTTGGAGCGCCGAGTTATTTCCTGTGGAAAAAGGTTTTGGACAGGAATAATATGGTGGAGTCCACACCGGTTATTGCTACTACTGCAAGGGGGACATACGAAAGAGATGAAAAGCCTCATGTAAACATGGCAAAGAGAGAAATCAGGAATGCTCCCATGGAATCGGTTACACCGCCACAGAACCCGCCGAGTTCAGAAAGACAAGCTAATGTATCTAATCCTGAGGTTAAAAATCCTGAAATCAGCAGTCGAAACAAATGGAGTAATTCTAATCCTGAGACTTTAAATGAAACGACCGTGCTTAGTGCAGTTAATCTTAATGATACGGTTATGCTTGGGGTTTCGCAGGCAAGGTATCCGTATCTTCAAGGGAAAAAGGATGGCACAGTAGAAGAGATTACCATTAACAAACCGAGTTTTGTAATCGGAAGATTAAAGGAACAGGTGGATTATGTCAGTCAAAATGTTGCTGTAGGCAAGGTGCATGCCGAAATAATTTCAAAGGATGGTTGCTATTACATAAAAGATTTGAACTCAAGAAACGGTACATATGTGAACGATGTAAGACTTGAAAGCAATAAGGAATATGAAATAAAAAACAATGATAAGATTGTATTTGCAAATAGTGAATATACATTTATTGCACTTTGATTTTACGTAGCGGGGTAATTATGCAGAAAAGAAGGTTTACAATAGGAGCCATAACCGATACGGGAAATTTAAAAAAGCAGAACCAAGACAATATTCTGGTCAAGGTAGGAGATGGAAGCTACGGAGAGTTTGGTCTCTTTATTGTAGCTGATGGTATGGGAGGACTTGCAGAAGGTGAAACTGCAAGCAGAATAATTGTTGATTGGTTTGCTCACTGGTGGGATAACGATTTATCTATTATGCTCAATGAGGATGAAAATATCGATATGCACTGGGTTGACAATCAGCTTGTAAAGCTTATAGAGAGCATAAACAGGCGTATTATTGATTTCGGTATGTCTATCAATCAAAAAGTAGGTTCTACGCTTTCTGCGCTTTTTATATACGGAGACACTTATTTTATAAAACATATAGGAGACAGCAGGATATATTCTATGAATGATGGAGTTGTCAAGTTGACAGAGGATCATTCGTGGGTGGCTCAACAGGTCAGAGAAGGTAAAATGACATCTGATGAGGCTAAAATTCATCCTAATAGAAATGTACTTACAAGGTGCCTTGGTGTGATGGAGAGTATTGAATTATATGAGTGTATGGGCAGAATAAAGCCTGAAGATGATTTTCTTGTATGCAGTGACGGTTTTCATAATTATCTTGACGAAGAGGAAATATATAGTCATATTGATTTGTGTAAGAAAGAGGAAGGCGACATACAGGAGTGTCTTGCAAAACTGCTTCAAAGTGTCAAGCAAAGGGGAGCACATGATAATGTTTCAGCAGTTCTTGTTTGTCAGAATCACGATGAAAAAACAAAAGAGTATTCAAAGGGAAGTATAAAAGAGTCTTCCCTTAAGCTTAACGAGGTTATCAAAAGGATATCGGGCTTTGGAAAAAGGTAACGAGTTTACATTAAAATAAAATTATTATAGACTATAGACTATAGACATAGAATTTAAGGATGATCATAAATGGATAAAAGACTTGGAGAAGACAATATATTGACCCGCACGGGGTGTAAAAATACAAAATCAAGGCAAGCAATTGTAGAGGTTTTGGAAAACACAGAAATACCTATGTCCGCAGAGGATATTTTCCTTAAAATAAAAGAGATTGGTACATCGGTCAATCTTTCAACGGTATATAGGAATCTTGAGTTAATGGAAAGCAAGAACTTGGTGGAAAAAAGCATTACAGGTGGCGGTAAAGCGAAATATGAGATATCTATTAACGGTCACCGCCATCATCTTATCTGCACCAACTGCCACCATTCTGTGGCAATAGATGAGTGTCCCATGGAAAAACTGCAAAAGGATGTTCGAGAAAAAACCAATTTCGATATAACAGGACACAAACTTGAACTGTACGGTCTTTGTCCCAAGTGCAAAAATGATTAAGCTTTTGTCTGTCTGAAGACTAATTTTTAAAACTGTTGACTTATGGCAGGTAACAAATATATAATAATTTTAAATGCAAACTGTTTGCATTTAAAATTATTATGGTTAAATTTTACCATGATAGGATATAATTCATATTGAAGGGTAGAACAATTTTTGTGATTAATTACTTATAAATAATGGAGGAAGATAATGAAAAGGACTTTTATAACTGCAATTCTAGTTGTTATTATATTGATATCAGCAACAGGTTGCACAGATAAGGTAGATGCAGATAAACAGATTGGAGAGGATAGCAGAATATCTGTTTGTACGAGTTTCTATACCATGTATGATTTTGCAGAAAAAATCGGTGGGGATAAAATAAAGCTTGTGAGCCTTGTACCTACAGGCACTGAACCTCACCATTGGGAGCCATCGCCTAAAGACATAGTAATTATTGAGAAGGCAGATGTTTTTATTTATAACGGAGCAGGAATTGAAACATGGGTTGAAAAGATTGTAAACACTGTAAGCAATAAAAAACTTGTCGTGGTTGAAGCGGCAAAAGACATAAAACTTTTGGAGAATGAAAATAAACATGGAAATAGCCATGAACACGACAATAGCCATGAACATGAAGAAAGCCACGGACACGAAGGGCTTGAGTATGATCCTCATGTATGGCTTAACCCTCTTTATGCAAAAAAGCAAATGGAGGCAATCAAAAATGCTTTTGTAAAAGTTGATCCAACAAACAAGGATTATTATGAAGAAAACTACAATGAAAATGCAGCAAAGCTTATGGAGCTTGACAGTGAGTTTAAAAATACATTATCTCCACATTCAGGAAGAAGCGTAATTGTTTCCCATAAAGCATTCGGATATTTGTGTGAAGCCTATGGACTTAATCAGGTTGCTATTGGAGGGCTTAATGCAGAGTTGGAGCCATCTCCGGCACGGATGGCAGAGATAGTAAGGTTTGCCAGAGACAATAATGTAAAGGTGATATTCTTTGAAGGGCTTATAAGCCCTAAGGTTGCAAATACCATAGCAGAGGAGATTGGAGTTGGGACAGATGTTTTGAATCCATTGGAGGGACTTACTCAGGAGGATATAAATGCTGGCAGGGAGTATTTTTCTGTAATGCGCAACAATCTTGATGCTTTAAACAAATCTTTTGTTGAATAAAAGGTGGTAATTCTTTATGGAGAAGGTAATAGAAGTAAAAGATTTATGCTTTGGCTACAATAAAAAACCTGTGTTTGAGAATTTGAATTTCTGGGTAGAAAAAGGAGATTTCGTAGGAGTAATAGGTCCAAATGGGTCAGGGAAAAGTACTCTTATAAAGCTTATTCTTAAAACTATAAAACCGCAAAGCGGAGAAATAAGAATTCTTGGTAAAAGTATAGAGAAGTTCAACATGTGGAATAAAATCGGTTATATACCGCAGAAGGCTAATTCATTCAATAAAAGTTTTCCAGCAACTGTTGAAGAAGTGGTTGGAGCAAATCTGTTTTCGAGAATAGGGCTTTTCAAGAGAATGAAGAACGAGTATAGGGAATTGGTGCATGATGCTCTGAAAACTGTGGGTATGGAAAAGTATGAAAAAACCCTTATTGGGAGCCTGTCGGGAGGCCAGCAGCAAAGGGTGTTTATAGCAAGAGTTCTGGTAGGTAAACCGGAAATTATGTTTCTTGATGAACCTACAGTAGGTATTGATGCGGAAGCAGAAGGTGCTTTATACTGTTTGCTGGGAGAACTGAACAGTGAGTTTGGAATAACTATGGTTATGGTCAGCCACGATATTGGGGCTGTCACCGTTCATGCGAGCAAGATTGCATGTATGGGAGGCGATGGCATAGCAATACATAAAAATACAAGAGATTTTTCGGAAAAGTGCCTTGCAGACATGTATGGGCATGATGTAAATCTTCACACACATAAACATGAGTGTAAAAACTGTCCGAAAAGAGAGGTTATATGATGCTTGGCTTTTTAGGTGATGACTTTATTTTAAACTATGTTTTTATGCAGAAAGCTTTTATAGTCGGTATTCTTATAGGTATTGCAGCACCTTCGATAGGGCTTGTAATAGTGTTAAGAAGACTGTCGATGATAGGAGATTCCCTCTCCCACAATTCTCTGGCTGGTGTGGAATTTGGTTTGATTGCAGGAATAAATCCTGTACTCGGAGCAACAATTTTTGCTGTTACAGCGGCTATAGGTATTGAAAAGCTCAGAAAGGCATTTCCGAAGTATACCGAGATTTCTATTGCTGTGATTCTTTCGACAGGTGTAGGACTTGCAGGCGTATTATCCGGTTTTGTAAAGAATGGTATGTCCTTAACAAATTTCCTTTTTGGCAGTATTGTTGTAATAACCGATTTTGAGCTTTATATGGTTATAGGTCTGAGTTTGGCTGTTATTATAACCATGGTGTTGCTTTTTAAGGAGATATTTTATATAACTTTTGACGAGGAAGCTGCAAGGCTTGCCGGGGTGCCGGTGAAAACAATAAATTATGTGTTTGTGGTGCTTACGGCAATAACTATAGCGGTTTCAACCAGAACTATAGGTATACTGGTTATATCGTCATTGATGGTACTTCCGGCTGCAACTGCCATGCAAATAGGAGGCAGCTACCTAAAAACTTCCGTGTATTCTGTAGTCTTTGGCATTGTAGCAGTAATTACAGGTCTTACGGTTTCTTATTACCGAGGCTTTGCACCCGGCGGTACAATAGTATTGACCAGTGTAGCCATGCTCTTAGTGATTCTTCTGTATAAGAACTTAATAAAGAACGTGTTGCTTAAAAAAGCGATTAAACAACATAGAGTGGATGCATGAGGCGGTCATATTGTATAAAAAATCAATCTTTTGTTAGCACTCATTGTTGATGAGTGCTAAATTTATCTTGACAAGCTTTTACTTATAAATGTAATATATTATTAGGTTTATATATAACGATACATTTAAATATACTTATAAGGAGGGGACTTTTCCTATGAATCATGAGAACGGTACGATTTCTATAAGTACTGAGAATATTTTTCCAATAATAAAAAAATGGTTGTATTCCGAAAAGGACATATTTATACGTGAACTGGTTTCAAACGCCAGTGATGCAATAAGTAAGCTTAAGAAGCTTGCAACTATTGGAGAGGCAGATGTTGATAAAGAAGAAAAGTATAATATTAAAGTGGTGGTCGACAAGGAGAAAAAGACTATAAGTATAATTGACAACGGAATCGGAATGACTGGTGAAGAAGTTAAAAAGTATATTAACCAGATAGCCTTTTCTGGTGCAAAGGACTTTGTCGAAAAGTATAAGGACAAGACTGACGAGGGACAGATCATCGGACATTTCGGTTTGGGTTTTTATTCCGCTTTTATGGTTTCGGATAAGGTTCAGATTGATACTCTTTCATTCATTAAGGATGAAGAACCGGTAAGGTGGGTAAGCTCAGGAGGTACCGAGTACGAAATGGATAGGTCTGACAGGACTCAGAGAGGTACTACAGTAACGTTGTACATTTCTGATGACAGTAATGAATACCTCGATGAATACAAGATGAGAGAAGTTCTTGTAAAATATTTTTCGTTTCTTCCCTATGAATTGTATTTAGAAGATGCAAATAACAAGGAAGAAAACAAGGATAAGAAGGATAAGAAGGACGATAAAGATGGCGAGAATGAAGTGTCCGAGCCAAAGTCATTAAACGATACCAATCCATTGTGGCTTAAGAATCCAAAGGATTGTACTGATGAAGAGTACAAAGAATTTTACAAGAAGGTGTTCTTTGACTTTAACGAGCCTCTTTTCTGGATACATCTGAACATGGATTATCCGTTCAATCTTAAAGGGATATTATATTTCCCGAAATTAAAGCATGAATTTGAAACAATGGAGGGGCAGATAAAGCTTTTCTATAATCAGGTTTTTGTTGCCGACAACATAAAAGAGGTAATACCTGAGTTTCTTATGCTATTGAAGGGAACCATCGACTGCCCTGATTTACCGCTAAATGTGTCAAGAAGCTTTCTACAGAATGATGGATATGTTAACAAGATATCAACACATATTACAAAGAAGGTAGCTGATAAGCTGACCACGCTTTTTGAAAACGAAAGGGATAATTTCAACAAGTTCTGGGACGATATAAATCCGTTTGTGAAGTATGGATGTATAAAGGAAAACAAGTTCTACGAGAGAGTAAAAGATATTGTCGTATATAAGACCATTAACGGGGAATATATTACGTTGAAGGATTATCTTGAGCGCAACAAGGACAAGCATGAGAATAAGGTTTTCTATGTGAGTGATGAGAAACAACAGGCTCAATATGTTAAAATGTTTAAGGAAAATGGTATGGAAGCAATAGTTTTGTCTACCATAATAGACAATCACTTTATTCAGAACCTTGAAATGCACGAGAGTGATGTCAAGTTTCTGCGGATAGACTCAGATATTGGGGAGAGTCTGAAGGATGCGGAAAACAAAGAGGATGAAGGTGTGCATAAAGAGAAAGAGGAAAAGCTTGGCAAGCTGTTTAAGGAGAATCTCGGTAATGAGAATCTTAAAATTCAGGTGGAAGCTTTAAAGACAGTATCTGTACCTGGAATTATTCTTCTTTCAGAACAGTCGAGAAGAATGCAGGAAATGAGTAAAATGTACGGGGGTGCTATGAATTTCCCCGGAATGTTTGGAAATGAAGAGACTTTGGTACTCAATACAAACAACAGTTTAATCAAATCTGTACTCAAGCTTTATGAAAGGGAAGACAAAAAGGATGATGTCAAGCTTATATGTGAACATATTTATGACCTTGCTTCAATGAGCCATAAGCAGTTAGAGGCGGATGCAATGACAAGATTTATAGAAAGAAGCAATGCAATTTTGTCAAGATTGGCGGATGTGAATGTAGATTGAGATTAAGATGATTTATATAAAGCCTGTGCTTAGGCCTACAGCCGAGGTGCAGGCTTTATTATCGCTTGGAGGGAAATAAAATATAAACATTATTTACTTGATGGGTACGAATTTCTGTTAGCTATTATAAGCACATATAAAGGTTTGCAGACTGTTTATATGTGTTTATAAAAATAAAACTATAATTTTACTTGAAAGGTGGTAGGTAAAAAGGTAGAATTGTACTTAGGATTTATAAATTGATTTTGATATGATGGGTGTATACAAGCACTGTAGTATGCGATATAATTATTTTATTTAATATTCCTATGTTGCTTAATAAATAAAAGGGAGAGAAGTTTCTTGAGAATTCTTTTTGTAAATAAATACCATTATGTAAAGGGTGGGGGAGAAACAGCCTTTTTTTCTCAAATCGAATTATTTAACAGGATGGGGCATGAAACGGTTAGTTTTTCCATGAAGGATGAAAAGAATTATCCATCAAAGGATTCAAAGTATTTTGTGGAAAACATTGATTATCAAAATGCAGGTCTAATTGGAAAGGTTAGCAATGCATTTAAAATTATATATTCTGTAGAAGCAAAAAGAAAAATAGGAGAGCTTATTAATTATTCAAAGCCTGATATAGCTCATCTGCATGTGTTTCAACATCAACTTTCTCCTTCAATTATATGGGAGCTTAAGAAACACGGTATTCCGATTGTTCATACGATACATGACTTAAAAATAATATGTCCTAATTATATAATGCTTACACAAGGCAAAGTTTGCGAAAGATGTATAAACGGACAATTTTATAATTGTGCATTGCACAAGTGTTCGAAGGACTCTCTTATGAACAGTATTGTGCTTACTATTGAAGCATATCTTCATAAATTTCTTAAGACTTATTCATATGTAGACGCCTTTATCAGCCCAAGCAAATTTTATTTGACCATGTTGGAAAAGTTCAATATTAATAGGAGTAAACTATTTTACGCTCCTAACTTTTTAGATGTTAATGAATTTAAGCCTATGTACAATACAGACGAAGACTATATTATATATTTTGGAAGGCTATCTGAAGTAAAAGGTATTTTTACATTGGTTGATGCAGTTTCAAAGCTACCACAAATTAAATTGGTAATAGTTGGGACAGGGTCAATGGAAAGCTTGCTTAAGGAGAAAATTGAATCATTATCGTTAGCAGAGAGAATAAAAATTGTTGGATACAAATCAGGTAATGAATTGTATGATCTTATCAAAAGGTCAAAATTTGTAGTGTTACCGTCAGAATGGTATGAGAATGCTCCGTATTCCGTACTTGAGGCAATGGCTCTAGGAAAGCCGATTATAGGAAGTAGGATAGGGGGTATTCCTGAGATGGTTAATGATGGAATTAACGGATGCCTTTTTGAACCTTCAAATGCTGAGGATATGGCGTCGAAAATAGATTTGCTATATAGTAACAAACAACTTATTAAGAAAATGGGTCAAGAGTCAAGAAGAATTGTAGAACAGCTATATTCTTCAGGTAAATATTATGAGCAGGTTAAAGACATTTATAGTAATCTGCTGAATAAAAAAAGAACATGATTTTGTATGATAGTATTTTAAAATAAAGTTTTTTTAGGTGGGTAATATGAAAATTGCAATGATAGGACAAAAAGGAATACCTTCACGTTCAGGGGGAGTAGAAATTCACGTTGAGGAAATAGCTGAAAGACTTGTAAAAATGGGACATGATATGACAGTATATTGTAGGAAGTCATACTGCGAAAATGTTGAAGGGTCTAGTTATAAGGGCATAAGGATAAGATACATACCAAGTATAAATACAAAACATTTAGATGCAATAACTTACACGTTTTTCTCCACGATGCATGCATTGTTTTCAGGGATAAAAGTGTTTCATTATCATGCATTAGGACCTTCTACACTTGCGTTTATACCTAAAATTTTCGGAAAAAAGGTTGTATCTACAGTACATGGATTGGATTGGCAAAGAGATAAATGGGGTGGCTTTGCTACTAAGTTTCTTAAGTTTGGAGAATATGCTTCAGTTAAATTTACACACAAAACAATAAGTGTTTCAGAGACTCATATTGAGTATTTTAAAAAAAAATACAACAAGGAGATAACATATATACCAAATGGAGTAAACAAACCTGAGATTCTTGAACCAAAAGAGATAGAAGAAAAGTTTGGTCTTGAAAAAGATAAATACATATTGTTTTTGGCAAGACTTGTGCCTGAGAAGGGTGCCCATTATCTTATAGAAGCGTATAAGAAAATCAATACTGATTTTAAACTTGTTATAGCAGGGGGAGGCAGTCATTCATCAGATTATGAAGAGAAACTAAAAACTGAGAATGTGGGTAATGACAACATAGTGTTTACGGGGTTTGTTAAAGACAATCTTTTAAGAGAACTTTTTTCCAATGCGTATTTATATGTTCTTCCCTCTGATATAGAAGGATTACCTATTGCTTTGTTAGAAGCAATGAGTTATGGGCTTTGTTGTTTAACAAGTGATATACCCGAAAACAAGTTGGTTATAGATAAGCATGGATTTACATTTCGTGCAGGAAATTGTGAGGATCTTAAGGACAAACTTGAGTACTTGTTTTCAAACAGAAATAAGATTAAGGGCATTGGTAGGAATGCAGAAGAATATGTTTTTAATAAATATAACTGGAACAAGGTTGCAAACCAAACTAATCATGTGTATAAGAGTTTACTAAGTGGTACAACTAAGAATTAGCAAGTCGGAAAACCTAAAATAACTTGCAGATTAAGCTATTAGAAGAAAAAAGAGAAAAGAAGAAAAAAATGTCTTTTTGTGATAAACTAGGCTTGAAAAAAGCCTAGTTTACTGTTATAATTTATGTAGCGACTATGAAAAGCTAAGTTTTGTTAGAATAAACTAATTTGTTGCAATAAGTATCGGAATTTTAGGACAGATTATATATACACTTATTTATAATTAAGTTAACATTTACTTTATGAGGGGATTTTATGTATTTCACAAACGAGACAGTGTTTTTACACACAAAACGTTTTTTGCTTATTTTTTTACTTTTATTAGCCATATGTCATGTAATTCATATAGTT
>LSQX01333652.1_pt1 | contig 13954 bp, 6 predicted proteins | sample 654561 | NCBI WGS metagenome assembly LSQX01 (sample SAMN04489861, study PRJNA283612) | anaerobic digester metagenome | isolation source: 4 biogas reactors fed with cattle manure at either 37C or 55C with and... | place: Denmark: Kongens Lyngby | collected 2014
TCGCGGCAGCCACCATTTCAAAGGTTTTGCCCGCGCCGACCTCATGCGCCAGCAGCACATTCTCTCCGTAGAGGATATGCGCGATGGCGTTGAGCTGATGATCCCGCAGCCTGATTTCTGGGTTAGCGCCCGCCAGGCGCAGATGCTGCCCGTCATACTCACGGGGGCGCAGGCTGTTGAATAATACGTTGTAGGTTTTAACCAGCTCCCGCCGCCGATTAGCGTCCTTCCACAGCCAATCAACAAAAGCATTCTTGATGACTTGCTGCTTGGTCTGCGCCAAAGTCGTTTCATTCTGGTTCAGCACCCGTTTCTTATTGCCGTGTTCATCCTCATAGCTATCATAGACGCGCACGTCCCGCAGGTTCAGGCTCTCTTCCAGTATCTTATAGGCGCTGACCCGCTCTGTGCCGTAGTTGGTATAGGCATTGACGTCATTGAAGTTGACATGATTTTTGCCCGAGATTGACCATTCAGCCGTCATAGGGGCGTAATGCACCTCCAAGCCGCCGAAGCGAAGATAGGGCGAGGGCAGGAAAGTTTCAAACATGAACTTTTGAATGACAGCGGGATCTATCCATGTCGCGCCCAGCCTTACCTCAATGTCCGTTGCCTCCAGATCAGCCGGCTGTACGGCTTCAAGGGCTTCCACATTCACACGCAGCGCAGGCAGGTCATGGTGCTCCTGCGGCAGCCGATCCACAAGTTCCTTATACTTTTTAAGCTTCAGACGGACATTCCCCGACAGGAAATCATCCGCTGTTCGATAGAGGGACAGCCCGTTCACAGGATCGATGAAATCCTTATAGATCACGCCAGTCAGCTCCCGGTAAAGCGTATCCTCATCCTTGCCTGTCAAGCCGCTCATATAGGGCATATCCACCCCGGCACGTTCGGCAATCGAAATCGCCAAGGCCTCCGTCGCCGTATCGACGGAAGTCGCCACCTGATGCGGACGGATGGTTCGCTTGGTAAACATATCAGCCTTGCGCTTAAGCCTGTTTTCCTCATCCAATACCTCCAGGGAGCAAAGCAGATAGTAGGACGAATCTCCCGAAAACGCCTTGGCGTTGGCCCGGTCGTTGATCAGACCGTACCGCCCGGAAAAGGCATCATACAGGCGGTTCAGTTCCTTGCGCGCCGCCTGCATCCCCTCCTCCGGCGCGCCGTCGCTCATCTGCAGATCGATCAAGCGGTGTACACTGTCACGCAGCGCAATCAGGCCGCGGATTCTGTCCTTGGCATTGGCACTGATCTCCGGCCTGCGCATGCGCGCGTTTTCCCGGTAATAGACCTCCCCCCTGTGGATGGTATAGGCATAGTTCCTGACATCCGGATCGGCAGGTATGTCATCCTGCATCCCCGCATCGCCCTGCTCAATCGGCTGGGCCTTTTCATACTCACCATGAATGTTCCGCATGGCCGCCTGCAGCTGTTCCGCCAGCTCCTGACCGGGAACGGGAACGCAGGCGGCTTCCCTGCCGTATAAACCTGAGATCATCTCCATCTTCCCCAGCACCATCTCTGGATGCTCAAGGAAGTAGCGGTTAAGGGGAACGCCCTCATCAGTTTGTCCCAGCCACAGCCAATCGGGCGCTATCTCAAGCGGCTGTTCACGGCGCTTGAGGAAGATAATATCGCTCGTGACCTCCGTACCGGCATTGCGCAGGAAAGCCGTATTGGGCAGGCGTACAGCCCCCAAGAACTCGGCTCTGCGGGCAATGTACGCGCGGACCTCATCGGACTGCTTATCCAGCGTAAAGTGGGAGGTAATGAAAGCGATCAGACCGCCCGGCCGCACCTGATCCAGGGCCTTGGCGAAGAAGTAATCGTGAATGCTGTAGTTCAGCTTGTCATAAGCGCGGTCAGATACCTTATAATTCCCGAAGGGCACATTGCTGATGGCCAGGTCATAGAAATCGCGCCTGTCGGTCGATTCAAAGCCCGCGATGGTGATGTCAGCCCGCGGGTACAGCTGCCGCGCGATCCGCCCGGTCAGCTGATCCAGCTCCACGCCGTACAGCCTGCTCGCGCGCAGGCTCTCAGGGAGCAGGCCGAAGAAGTTGCCGACGCCCATCGACGGCTCCAGGATATTCCCGCCGTCAAAGCCCATGGCTTCGATGGCCGTATAGATGGCCCGTATGACCACAGGAGAGGTATAGTGCGCATTAAGCGATGAAGCGCGCGCTGCCTTGAACTCTTCTGGACTGAGCAGAACGCTCAGTTCCTGATATTCTTTTTCCCATGACTGAGCGTTTTTATCAAAGACCTGCGATAACGCGCCCCAGCCCACATAGCGTGAGAGAACATCCTGCTCCTGCGGCGAGGCACTTCTCCCCTCGGCTTCTATTTCTTTGAGCGTCCTGATCGCTTCGATGTTATAGCCGTACTTCGCCTTAGCGCCCCCTTGGCCCAGCGCGTCATCGGTGATGCGGTAATTCTCAGCTTTTTGCGAGATGTCCCTGGCCTGGACGGGCGCATGGTGCGGCTCCGACTGATCGATGTGAAGGGTTTCGAACACAAGATCATAGGGCAAACCATTTTGGATGGCCGGATGGACAGCAACTGTTTGCGCCGTGATGACAGGAGCGGGCTTGTCCTCAGGAACAATGAAGAGTGCCTGGTTGCGCTCATCCTGCCGGATAGCTTCCTCAAAAAAGGCCCGGCTGACCACTTCATCGCTCCAGGAATAGGGGCCTGTATGAATGCGAATGTCTTTGTCGCTGATATAGACGATGGTGCCGCTGATATCCCTGTCATGACCGGAAAAACCAACCCGATCGCCGAGCTTATAGACAGGCTCACCCGCCAGACGCACAGCCTCTCTTTCAGGCGCTTCCTGAAAGAAGCCGTCGCGCTCCCGCAGATACATGGCGCGCAGTACAGCGGCTATCTCCCTCCATGAGAAGGAAAGCTTCATGACCGAATCTTCTTGAAAGTCTATCTCCAGCCCAGTTGCCGAGGCAAAATAGTCTATGGTTTCGCCGCTGACAAGGTTCATTGTTTCCGCAGTCTTCGCATAAATCTCCGACAATTTCTGCGCCATGCGGGTATTTCCCTCACCCGACCGAATCCAGCCGGAGATATAGTCCTTATCGCGCTGGATCAGCAAGCCGCCCTCAGATGTCAGGACATCCTGCAGGTCATTATCGGTCAGGTTCAAATCGGCGGGCAGGAACTCCGTGATATGCCCGTTGCGCCCGTCCTGATACAGCATCTGTTCAAAGCGCTGTCTGCTCTCCGTTCGGAAGATGGGGTAGACCTGAGCGGGATTGCGCAGCTCGACATGATGGTCGCTTATGTTCTCGATCACGAACGCCTTGTGCTCCAGGTATACGCTGTCGCCTGCTTTATATGGAGGTGTGAGCGGATCACGTACTTTCTCCGCTTCCTGCCTAAGCCGGTCCTCCCGCTCAGCGATTTGGTCTACCGTTGCTTGAACCATACGAACGAAAGGATCGTTGTCAAGCGCCTCCGGGTCAGTGAACTCACCGTTATGAAAACCACGCTGAGCCAATCTTTCTTTGAGGGCCTCTACGTCAATGACATCATCCTCATCGTCCCGAATATCCGGCATGATATCAACCGCATTGTCTTGGCTGTTTGTACTGCTGTTACCTTCCATGAGGGCTTCGTCAATATCGTCCGCTGTCACCGTCCGCGCAGGATCATCCAGCGTTCTGGGGATGGGGTATCGCTTGTGCAGGATCAGATCATCGACGCGCCTGGCAGCTTGATTCCAGGTCATCACCACATCAGGGCACTCAGGTTTCTTGAGGCATATGCCCTTGGGGCTGTAGTCCATCCCGCCGTGAAACGAACCCGGCAAGGCGTGGTTGTATCCGCCTGTGCCATATTCCGCTTTCAAAAAGGCAGCCCGTTCGTTAAGCGAGCGCTTCTGTGTGAAGTAGTGGTATATGCGCTCCTTGCTGCCTTCCTTGGCGCTTGCGCGCACCGCAAGGTTGCTGTCGATTTCGTCCTCGGTGATGAAACGTCCTGTCTGCGGAACATCGGCCATATCGCTTGTATAGGCCTGCCGAGGCAGGGCAAGATCGCTCAGGCGGGCAGACAGCTCGTCTGTCCGATGATGGTGAAAGCGGAGCAAGTCGGGCTGATCCTTATACAGGTTCAAGAACCGCTGATACTCGGTCGTGAAGTCCCTGAGAAACCGCGGTTCGGCCAGTGCCTCCGCTAAGCGGGCCGTGCGTTCGCCATGGTTCATGGCATGATAGACTTTTATGGATGTAAGATGTCCGTACTGGTGAGCCGTGTCTGACAAGTCCTGATATAAAAGCAGAAGAGAATCCGCCAGCCGCCTGCGCACATGATTGTTCGCTTCGGCCAGCTCCGCATGGCTTGCGAAGCGTCCTTCGTCCAGCAGTTCCCCGATTCGAGCGGCCGCGTCCTGCCAGGTCATGACCTGCGCTGAGGTGATATACCGGGCAGCATTCCCTCTGGCGATATGAATGCCGTCCTCTGCGTACCAGGCGGACAGCCTGCCTTTATCCGTGACAAGCCCGCTGCCGCCCTCATACTCACGGCTCAGAAACGCGGCGATCTCTTCCAAGGGCTTGGACATCATGTACTGATCGGCTATCCGCTCCCTGGACTGACGCTCATTTCCGCCAAGCCGCAGGATATGGTCTGTCTCTTCCTCCGCATATGAAAAGGCGAAGTACGAAAATGATCCGCGCTCCGCCTGTTGGACAGCTCCCACCGTCATCTCCGGGGATTCAAATAGGTTCAGCTGCTGGTTCAGCTGTAGATCAGATCCTCCAGAATGACTTCTTCCGCCTGCGCTTTCAGGTTGTTCATCAGCCCTACCCAGGCCATCGGGTCTTTGTCCTTGAGTTCCTCGCTCAGGTTCATCCGGGCCTTCCCCCGGCGCATCATCAGTTCCAGACGCTCCTCCGCCTGCTTGTCGATCTGGGCCAAGTGCGCGTACAGCGTCCCCTCGGTCATCATCTGGTCGTAGATCAGGGGCCTGTTGTTCTCCAAATGCGTCCTGCGCATCAGGCCGTACCTGCCTATCGCTTCCGCCGTCTGTGCGTCCGGTATCAGGTTCGGTACCAGATACGCCCCTTCCCGCCTGTAGCTCAGCTCTTTCATTGTCTTCCGTCCTTTCCGCGCTTTTACGTCGCCCCTCGTCCCTGATAATCTCCGCGATGTCCCTGAGCACTTCGCCGCTGATTCGGCTGATGGCCGATCCCAGTGCCGTAACCGACTTTGCGTCAAAGTCATACACGGCGGCAAAGTCCTCCGGCTCAAAGTACCTGTCAGGTTCCAGTCCGCATCGATCCATCAGGGTATAGGCCAGGCTTGCGCTTGCGGCCGCCTTGAACCGCTGCTCCATGCTGATATGATCGTAGTCGTCAAGCGCTGAACCGTCAACGATGCGGAGAATGTCCGAGCGGAAATCTTCCCAGTACGCCTGCACTTCCTGATGCGCCAGCGCGTCCAGCTGCGCCAGGAGGCCCTTGCCAAGGTCAACGCCATAGCGTTCATGTATGGCTTCGGCTACCACGGACTGAGCATCCTCCGATATTGTCCAGGGTGTGGGATCGGGTGAACGGTCCAGGGCATAGGTATCGGATACGTCAAATACATAGCGCAGGCGCGGATACAGATGATGGTCATCCATCAGCGCAATGCCTTTTGCTCGATATTTGACCTGCCGGTCATGGGCAAGCCATCCGTCATAGGAAGTACAGGCTGTCGCCTCCGGCCTTTGCGCATAGATCGCCAGCTGCTGTGGAAAGGTAAAAGTGTATAAACGTCCGGCTGCCTGCAGATACGCCGTCCAGCTGCGGTGACTCCTTGTCAGTTCACCGGCAGCATCCTTCGTTATATCCACAAACCGCATCATGGTGATGGCCAAAGGCATCCCTCCTTATATTTGGATAGCGGACAGCGGCAAGCGCTATGCCTGCCGCTGTCTGTGAAGTCTATTCAGGTTTCAGGCGGATATCAGTTGCCTCACATGATCGGAGAAGGATCAATCAGGGCGTATTCTTCATCAGACATAGCCCTCAACTTGCCCAGTGTGCTTTGGCACAGGGCCATCAGCTCCTCCTCGTCCGCTTCCAGATGCCGGGTCACTTTTTCCAGCATCGCAATGGTCTCCTCTCGTGTGTCCGCTTCAGCGGAATAGATGCTTATCATGCGCTGTTCATCAACGCCCAGGTTCCGGGGCTTTATGATCTGTGTCATCGGGTATCTCCTTTCGTTTTTGACAGCTTAGCAGACCGTGATATTATGATCCAGGATGGCTCCTATTAACGCGGCTCCCGCAGCGGCGCGGCTGCCTTTGCCAGCGCAGGCTGCGGCGTTGATCCCTTGATTTGCTCCAGCACTGACCGCCTTGGCGCTGTCTCTTGGCGTTCCCGCGCAATCGACATGTGTTTCTCAGCTGTGTACTGCGCCGAGTCGGAAGGCAGGTTGTTGATGATGCCGTCCAGCTGGTTGTCGTTTTGCTCCAGCATGTCCTCCGAGCTTCGCAAGGGGTTAAAGGCAGAGCCGGGCGAATTGCTGAGCACATCATCGGGGCGCAGCGGGGCCTGCAGGCCGCGTTCACGGCATATCATCTGCCGATGGTGATCCAGATCGGAAATGATGCCGGAGGTCGTTCGGTTGATGATATCAAGAGAGGACTTCAGTTCCTTCAAATCCTTGTCCTGACTCCAGGAAGCGATATAGCCGAAGCTATTGCCGCCCGTTTGGATGCCGTAGTAAGCGCAGACCGCATATGCGACGCTCTCCGCTTCCACCTCACGCGTCCTGCGGTCCTTCGGCGCTTCTCCGGCCACAAGGGCATCATCCCGCTGCTGGGGGCTGTGAAGCCTGGCATGGGTCATTTCATGGACGGCGGCGAGGATTGTCTGCACTTCGCTCATGCCGGAGCGAATGATGATTTCGTCCCCCGTAAAACAGCCATCCATATGATCCTTCAGTTCTTTGAAGGACATGGGATAGGATGCGCTTCTTTTCAGGGCTTCGATCATGACATCATATTGTTCTACTGTTCCATCCAGCCCCATGACCAATTCCGGCAGGGGTCTCCCCGCTGTCTGCGATACATCGAAGACGGATACGGGTTTAAAGGCCGGCATGGTGATCTTCTTCGTCTCAGTCAATGGTATCCCGTTCTCATCCAGCATCGGCAGCTTCGTCAAGGGGTCAAACAGATCCTCTTCAATGGTCTTTTTATATGTACTTGGAGCGATGATCTTGATGCCGCGCTCATTGCGCTTCACATGGCGGCCAATGCGCTTCCATGTTTCGAAGCCCGCTACGAGGTTCGCCTCCGGTTTTTGCATATGAATCAAGAGGGTATTGGAAACGGAGTATCGGTGGAATCTGGACATGGTGCGCAGATAGTTTGCGTACTTGTCCGATTGAAAAAGTTCTTTGATGCCTTGCTCAAGCTCTGCCGTCAGTTCGGCCATTCTTTCCTTGATACTTGGCTGTTTGGATACCTGTGTATTTGTATCCTGCATGTTGTCTCCTTTCTGTGGCTCGTCCGGTATGGCGAAGGGCCGCGGAGGAAGGCGGCCGGTATAAGGAGGCTTATCAGGCCTTTCCTTCCCCCTTCCGGTCAAAGGCCAATCGATAGTTCACATATTTCCCTGTATCTTCCATCAGCACATCGGCGCTGTAGAGATTACCTGTCTTTTCGGAATAGATACCGTCTATCCTGACAGCGCCGTCTTTGAGCAGCGCGGCCACCTGTTCCTCCGTGAGCGTGATCTTTTTGCGGGCAAAGAAACGGTCTTCCTTATACAGGCCGAATCCGCAGCGGTCAGTGCAGAAAAAGCCCTTGCGGAACGCCCTGACAGGTTTGCCACACCTGGGGCAGTTCCCCACCACAGGGCGGTCCTCAGGAAAGAGCGCCTCGCTTCCGGGCAGCTTCTGATAGTTGCGCACGATGTCCCCGACCATATCGGCTACCTCGGCCCTGAAGTCATCCGGAGAAAGCTCGCCGCGTTCAACCAGAAGCAGGCGGTGCTCCCACTCCGCTGTCAGCAGGGGGGATTGAAGTTGTTCAGGCAGTATGGTGGCCAGCGCGGTTCCGGCCTGCGTCGGCATGATGTACATGTTCTTAAGAAGCTTCTTTCGCTCCGCCAGTCCGAGCGCGATCAGCTTTTCGATCATATGCGCCCTGGTGGCAGGCGTTCCAATTCCCCTGCGCTCAGCTTCTTGCGGTATCTCCCCGGCTCCTGCCGTTTCCATCGCTTCAAGCAGCGTGTCCTCTGTATAGGACGCGGGCGGCTTGGTCCGCCCCTCCTGTGAGCAGGCGTCCTGTACGCTGAGGCGCTGTCCTTCCCTTGCCTCAGGTGCTGCCTTCGGTATTTTTTCATTGAGCGTCGCCCGCCAACCCGGCGCTGTGACAGCAGAGAAGCGGGCGGAGAAGGTGTGGCCCTCACAGTCAGCGGAGATGGTGGTTTCCATCAGCTTGGCAGGCGGGCTGAGCGCCTGAATGGTTCTGAGCGCGATGAGTTTGACGATTTTCTTTTCACCCTGAGGCAGTGCCGATACCGTCTTGGCATCCGCTTCGCCTGTCAGGAGGATGGCGTGATGATCAGATACTTTGCCGCTGTCGATGACCTGCGCCAGCGCGGGCAGAACGGGAGATGCCGCTTGCGCGATGGCCGCCGCCATCTTGACCAGACTTCTTACCTTGTCCGACATGTCTTCGCTCAGGTATCTGCTGTCCGTGCGGGGATAGGTGCAGAGTTTTTTCTCATAGAGGGATTGCAGATAATCGAGTGTCTGCCGGGCGGTGAAACCAAGCTGGCGGTTGGCATCCCGCTGAAGCTGCGTGAGGTCATACAGCAGGGGCGCTCGCTCAAGCCTTTCCGCTTGCCGCACAGACTGAATCAGGACTTCTTTCCCCCGGCAGCTTGCCGCCAAGGCTTCGGCATCGGCCTTGTCCTTCATGCGTTCACTTTTCAGGTCAAAGCCAATATCCAGCAGCACTTGGTAATAGGGTTCGCTGGCAAAGCTCTGCCTGTCCGCTTCGCGTTGTACGAGCATCGCCAGCGTCGGAGATACCACTCGGCCAACCACCAGGCGCTTGTGATAGAGCGTTGAAAACAGGCGGGTGGCGTTTATGCCCACCAACCAATCGGCTTGCGCTCGGCACAGCGCCGCATGGTAGAGCCGGTCATAAACGCCCGATGGGCTGAGTTGCTCAAAGCCCTGCCGAATAGCGGCATCTTCCATCGAGTGTATCCAGAGCCTCATGACAGGCTTTTGACATCCTGCCATGGCATAGACCAGCCGGAAGATCAGCTCACCTTCCCGCCCCGCATCGGTGGCGCATACTACCTGATCCACATCCGGCCTGAGCATCAGCCCTTTGACGGCGTCAAACTGCTTCCTGACCGCAGGCCTGATGTCATAGGACCAGGGGGCGGGAAGGATAGGCAGATCCTCCTTTTTCCATGCGGCATACGATGGGTCGTAGGTTTCCGCTGATGCCAGCGTGACCAGATGGCCGACACACCAGCTCACGATGTCCCGCTCTCCTTGCAGGAAAGCGCCCATCTTGCTGCGCGCGCCGAGCAGCTCAGCGATATGCCGGGCAACGGAGGGCTTCTCCGTAATAATAAGACGGTATATGGTCATCCCCTCCTTTCAACAGCCTGGGCGAGGCAGAGGCCCGGTTTTCGGGGGCATCATGTCGTTTCTTCCCCGTCTTTCTCATCCATGCCATCCTCGTCATCCTCTTCCTCCTCAAACTCATATTCGTCATACGTACTGCGCAATGAGGCAGCGTTGCCCCGCTTGCTCTGCCCTGCTCCCCTGCGCTTGATAAAGTACCACGCGCCGCCGCCCGCCGCGGCCGCGCCCAGCAGGAGCAGCAGCCCCGCCAGGTTCGTGTCCGCCTTAGGCGGCTCAGGCGGTTCAATCGCTTCGGGAACCGCCGTTGGCTGGGGTGTCGGCGCGGGTTCGGCTCCTTTGCATTCGGTCATGTCCTTTTTGCAGACGGGGCAGAGCAGGTTGACAGCGCCGGGCTGGCACTTGTTTGTGCAGACACAGCTCTCCTTCAGCCCTTCCTTTTCTTCATCTTCCAGCAGGTTCATCAGATCGAGCTGATCCACCTTGTTTAAGAAGAATGTGTTGTACTGTTCCCCCGCCTCATCCGTCGGCTGATCATAGTCGATGACCAGAAAATAGGGATTGCCCTGCCTGGTTTCGAGGGTCACGAACTGTTTGTTCGTATGCTTGTCATACAGCAGATCCCGCGCGCGCATATTGCCTTGCGCGCTGATGGCTTCTCCTGCGGTGATGGCGGGCGCGGCAGTTTCTGCCGCATATTCTCCCTGCGGAGGAGTTTCAGTCGGCTTTTCATGCTCATCGCAGAATGTGTAGGCGGCATAGCCGCTGTCTTCAGCCGCTGATACAGGCAGGATGATGAGCATCATGAGCGCGGCCAGTATGCACATCGGCTTTTTATTCTTCATCCGTTTCTCCTTTGTCCGTCCGGGCGCAGATCGCTACAATCGGAGCTTCCTTTGACTTTCTGATCAGTTCGCCGAGCTGTTCGGCGTTCATCGCGTACTCCGACAGCATGCGCAGCATCTCCGTTTTGTTGACTTCCTCCCTTTCTTTCTCAATCGCTTCCTGGCGCGCCTGGAGCCGGGCGATTCGCTCTGCGTTTTGCTGATAGAGCAGATTCAGTTTTGCAAGCTTTTTTATCATGCTTCCTCCTGTTTATTTCGGTATCCTGCCGTAGGCGTAAAAATGCTCCTGATGATAGCGGTCATCCAGCCTTGTGTACTGAATGGGGTCTCCGCAATGGATCATCATATGATCGTTCACCATGATGCCGACGTGCGTGACAGTGCTGGTCGATTTGAATGTGTTGGTGAAGAAAATCAGGTCGCCCGGGCGGACATCCTCCGCCCTGAGCTTGACGGCTTTGTCATACAGGCTCTGAGAACCCAGCCTGCCGATGTTCCAGCCGGATTGATTCAGGACATAGGATACAAATCCCGAGCAGTCAAAGGAGGTGGAGGGCATCGCGCCGCCCCATACATAGGGAAAGCCAAGGTATTTGGTCGCTTCCGCCATGATGGCGGCAAAGTCAGGGTCGAGCAGGTCTTCCTCAGGTATTTCATAGTCCGGGTATTCTTCAACAAGATACTTGTGTATATAGGGCGAGCCGGGGAACAGATCGGGCCTGTTGCCGACCTGGGACATGTACATGGCATACAGCCCCATCTGCCGATGGCCCATCAGGTAAACAGGCAGGTGGCTGAGGTTGAAGTTCTCCACATAGATATGCGCTGTCTTGTACTCATAAGGGATGGAGGCTTCATACGAATAGCGTTCGGCGATGTACTTTCCTGTTTGCGGGTCGAGCACATAGCGGATACCTTCCCTCCACTCGTTTCGGTAGCGGATTTGCGTGTCCACGCTTTCCGTTCGTATGTATTGCCTGTCAAATATTGTTTTCAGCTGGCCCGCCACCTCATCGATTGTCCATGCTTTTCCATTCTTAAGCGCCGTGAGCATTGAGATCAACACATAAGGGTCATGCTCGATGTCGTCATATTCGATGATCGCTTCATCATATTCTGGATGCACCTCCAGGTAATGATCCAGCTCGTACTGAAGCTCTTCTTCCAGCTTCCTGTACATGGTTTCAGCGGCTTTCATGTCGCTGTCCTCGGAGGGGTAGGTGGCGGAGGCGATGGAGGTCAGCGTGGCTTCGATCAGCACGGAGCAGGAGGACAGGCTGTTCATGACGATGAGCATCGCCGAGAACAGCAGGCCGATCAGCATGGCGGTTCGTTTGTTTCGGCGGATGTACCGCATGCCTTGCTTCGCTTTGGCCTGTGCGCGCCGGAGGAGGGTGGGTCCCTGTGTCCTTTGTGCACGGCCGCTTCGGTAGGCCGCCGTGTATTCCCTGCGTATCTGCCTGCGCTGCATACGTCTGGAGCCCGGATGACTGGCATACGCGCTCTCGCCTTGGGTCTGTTCAGCCTCCATCCGCCTTCCGGCTGTTCCCGCGCCGCCTCGGCCTTCTCTTGTCTGGGGTTGCCGTTCTTCTCTGAGCCGGCTGCTTCGGCTGCCCGCACGCAGCAGGCCCGCTGCGCTGCTCAGGCTTTTCTCTGCGCTGTGCGCGGCTTGAACCCCGGCGTTCTCTTCTTCATGTCGTTCAATTGCCCGGTGAGCACCGCTTTCCGCCGCTTTCAGCGGCAGGGATGCCAGGGGCGGCAGGATCTTCGGAGCGCGCGTCAGTTTCAGATGATGCTGATGTATCTGCTTGCGGGCTTGCTTTTTCTTTTTAGGCGGGTGGGCGGACGCTTGGCTTGGCGCGCCTGATGGTCTTTGGCTTCCGGCTTTCTTCTGCGCGGACTTCGGGCGCTCTTCTTTTTGTTTATCCTTGTCCTGTTCTTCGAGTTCCTCCGGGCTGAAGCGCAGGGGGGAAGGGGGCTTTGCTGGTTCATACCGCCCCATCGCTACTTGCTCTCCTTCATCTTGGTGGACATGATTTTATACAGTTCAGTGTCACGGGGGAATCTGTCGATAAAGGGCAGGATGATGTTTCCGTAAAACAAAAGCCCTTCTCCTTCACCCGAGTGCGTGACATAAGACAATTGGTGCGGCGATATGTTCAGCTGTTTGGCGAGTATCTGCCTGTCTCCCGCACCCTGGCTGAGCATACAGATGTAATCGCTGTTCTCGAATATGTTTTCCACCTCCCTTGACAAGAGGAGGTCTTTGACGTTTTGGGTGATACCCGTCGGTATCCCGCCGTATTTGCGGAATCTTTTCCATATTTCGATGGAATAGCTGGCAGTCTGTTCGTCCTTGAGAAGCAGGTGAAACTCATCAATATAGTATCTGGTGGATTTACGCTCGGAGCGGTTGGCTGTGACTCGGTTCCATACCTGATCCTGAACCGCGAGCATGCCTATCTTTTTGAGTTGTTTGCCGAGTTCGCGTATGTCATAGCAGACGATGCGGTTGTCGATGTTCACATTTGTTCTGTGATTGAACACTGACAGGGAGCCGGATACATAGATTTCAAGCGCTGTGGCGATGTACTGCGCTTCTTTTTCATCCTGTCCTCGCAGGGCGTCGTAGAGATCGCCCAGAATCGGCATGTTGCCGGGTTCAGGGGCGCTGAGGTAGTGTTGGTAGATTCTGCGCACACAGCGGTCAATGACTGTTTTCTCAACAGGTTTCAGTCCGTCCTTTCCGCCGACGATCAGCTCGCACAGGGAGAGTATGAAATCGCTCTTGAGCGCCAGCGGGTTTTCATCCGAGTAGTCAAGGTTCAGGTCCATCGGGTTGATGTAGTTGTTTGATGTCGGCGATATCTTAATGACCTGGCCTTTCAAGCGTTCCACCAGAGGATGATATTCGGATTCGGGGTCGCAGATCATGATGTCATCGCTTGTGGCAAAGAATACATTCGTGATTTCGCGTTTCGCAGCGAAGGACTTACCCGATCCGGGCGTTCCCAGGATCAGACCGTTGGGGTTTTTGAGCAGCTTTCTGTCCACCATGATGAGGTTGTTGGAGATGGCGTTGATGCCGCAGTATAAGGATTCGGGGCCGGCCTGCATCAGTTCCTGCGTCGTGAAGGGCACGAAGATCGCCGTGCTGGATGTGGTCAGGCCGCGGTTGATGTTAATCAGGTTGCTGCCAAGCGGCAGGCAGCTCATCAGGCCGTCCTCCTGCTGATAGTCAAGGCGGGTCAGCGCGCAGTTGTATTTTTGTGTGATGGCCGATGCCCGGAATATGTTGTTGTCCAGCTGTTGTCTGCTGTCGCCTGTTGACATCACAAGCAGGGTGACGAGGAACATGCGCTCGTTGCGGCTTTGCAAGTCTTGCAGCAGCTGCTTGGCCTCCGTTCCATAGGTGGCCAGGTCCGTCGGGATGATGTCCATATCGTATCCGCTGCGGATGGCCTTTTTCTGGTGGAGTAGGGAAGCGC
>LSQX01368069.1_pt2 | contig 13951 bp, 11 predicted proteins | sample 654561 | NCBI WGS metagenome assembly LSQX01 (sample SAMN04489861, study PRJNA283612) | anaerobic digester metagenome | isolation source: 4 biogas reactors fed with cattle manure at either 37C or 55C with and... | place: Denmark: Kongens Lyngby | collected 2014
AGCCCTTTTTTTATTTATTCAAGGAGGATGATAACATATGAAGCTATTAATTACAGAAAAACCAAGTGTTGCAATGGATATAGCCCGTATTGTCGGTGGGTTTATTCGTCATGACGGGTACCTGGAGAGCGACAATATGATAATAAGTTGGGCAGTTGGGCATTTGGCGGGATTAGCTATGCCGGAGAAGTATGATCCGGTTTTGGAAAAATGGAATATAGCACACCTTCCCATCATACCCAAAGATTTTATACTTGAACCGAAATCTGCGACACGCAAACAGCTTAAGATTTTGGAAGACCTTATCAATCGTAAAGATGTAACAAGTCTTATAAATGCCTGTGATGCAGGGCGTGAGGGAGAGTTGATATTTCGTTACATAATAGAATATTTAAGCTGTCAAAAACCACATGAAAGACTTTGGCTCTCGGAAACCACTGATTCATCCGTTAGGAATGCTATGAATAACCTCCGCCCCGGAAGCAGTATGGATAACCTTGCACATTCAGCGAAAGCCAGGAGTCAGGCAGATTGGCTTGTTGGGATCAATGCCACCCGTGGATACACGGTTCAGCACAGTAATAGAATAACCGTTGGTAGGGTTCAGACTCCGACACTAGCATTGTTAGTCCAAAGGCAGGAGGATATTAATAGATTCGTTCCTATTCCTTATTGTGAAGTACATGCAGAATTTTTATCTGGCAGTAATAAATACATTGGACAGTATTACAGGATGATTGACGATAAGGCCGTAACACGCATTAACACTAAAGATGAAGCGCAAACAATAGCAAGCAAAGTAGCCGGACAGTCATCAGTAATTACTGAGGTATCCACCCAATTAATAACCCAACCCCCGCCACAGTTGTATAATCTTAATGAATTGCAGAAAGATGCAAATAAGAAGTACGGCTATACAGCAACGGAAACCTTAGAGGCTGCACAAAAACTTTATGAAGAAAAATTAGTAACCTATCCACGCACCGACAGCAGGTATTTAACAGAGGATATGGCCCAAACCTTACCCGGCAGGTTGAAATCCCTGCAAGGGACAGATCTAGATCACTTGTTGACTGATGCCACGGCAGATATAGTTAGTAACAAAAGGTTTGTAGATAACAGCAAGGTCACAGATCATACTGCCATTATTATCACAGACCAAGCCCTTAATAATGTATCGCTATCCGATAAGGAGGCAAAAATCTACTGGCTGATTGCTAAACGCACTCTTTCTATCTTCTTTCCGCCTGCCCGGTATAATAAAACCAAAATAACTACCACTGCTGCGGGAGAGACTTTTTTGACGAACGCACGGGAAGTAATGGATATAGGCTGGCGGGTAGTATTGTCAACTGAGCCAGACGAAGATAACGAACTCCCTGCCCTATCCCTTACAGAGGAAGATACTGCTGCGGTAACAGGTGCAGAGGTCAAAGAACTACAAACAAAGCCGCCCAGGCCACATACTGAGTCGGACATTTTAACCCAGATGGAAAAATACAATCTGGGCACTCCGGCAACCCGGGCCGGGATCATCGAAAAGATAATCTCTGTCGGGTATGCGCAACGAAGCAAAAAGAACCTGATTCCAACTGACAAAGGTATGACAGTGATAAGGAATATTGTTTCCCCTGCCCTGGCTAATGTTGATATGACTGCTGAGTGGGAGCAGAAACTAGAAAGTATTGCCACCGGCAATTACTCTGCTGAGAAGTTTTTGGGCGAAATAAAAACATTTGTTGCTGCCACGATAAGCGATATTAAAAAACAGGAGGTAATCGTCATGGATAAAGCAATTGGCATATGCCCAATATGCGGTAAGCCGATAACTGAGAGCCCGAAAGCCTATGGGTGTAGTGGATATAAAGAGGGTTGTAAATTTGTCGTTTGGAGAGAAATTGCAGGCAAGAAGATAACCCCCGCCCATGTAACGCAACTATTGGCCAATGGCGAAACCGAACTTATTAAGGACTTTAAATCAAAAGCCGGTAAGAATTTTAATGCAAAGTTAAGATTTGGCGAGCAATATAAAGTTGAGTTTAAGTTTGACATCCCTGAACCCATAGGAGCATGTCCCATTTGCAACAAGCCAATCGTTGAAGGGCATAAAGGCTACGGATGTAGTGGATACAAAGAGGGCTGCAAATTTGTTATTTGGAAAGAAATTGCAGGTAAAAAGATAAGCAAGCAACAAGCTATACAATTGATAAAAGACGGAAAAACACCATTAATTAAAGGGTTTAAGTCACGTGCCGGAAAAGAATTTAATGCTTGTCTGATAATAAAAGATAATAATCAAGTCGGCTTTGACTTGCCAGTACAATAAGCCTCCCCGGCCCGCCTCGGCGGGCTTTTTTTATGACTATTTTTAAGGGAGGAATTTATATGAATTTAGTTTTATCGAGTGATTTGCCGGAAATAACTATTGACCAAGAGTTTAAGGCGATTATCCCGCCATTAGCGGAAGGATAGAAAGGAGTTTAGTTTTATGACTATGATGACAAAATTGAATAGAAAAATATCTATTTTTGTTTTAATAGCTTTTTTCTTTAGTCTTTTTCCTCTACTGCACGCAGTGGCAGTAGATATCGAGAGAGTAGAGATACGGGCAGACAAGACGACTATTGAGCCAGGAGAGAGGCTAGGCGTTGCAGCATATATCCTCTACTCTGATGGTTCGGAGGTAAAAAGCGGCATTTCCATATCTAGCCCAAATATTGAGTGGGTAAGCCAAGACCCTTCGATTGCCACAGTTGACATCTATGGAGATATACGAGGGGTTAGCCCAGGTACGACTTATATAGATGCCGTACACATGGATGGAGATATAGTATATAGTGACCAGATAGAAATCGTGGTTGTCCCTCTAGTCTTGATTCCGTGGGCTGTTGAGTATAGTCCGTCTGATGGTGTCTTAGACTCATATCAGCCAATTATTATGCACTTTCCGTACGAAGTGGAGATTTTAGATAGCTATAAGTCTCTCATGGGGCAACACTGTGGGTACTTACTACAGCAAGAGTCCCCGTATGACATAAAAGTGACTTTAGTGCTTGATCCGACATACCAGCCTCTTTTTCCAGATGTCAGCCAGCTTCCGTGGTCTGATACAGAAAGAGTTATAAATCACCGTGGCGATGACTTTTCTGACTATATCCGGCCAGTGGGTGGCAAGTGGGAGTATCCTGGGTATTGGGATATGCCAGTAGGGTATTCTTTTGCTGGTCCTGATGGTTCTCTTAGTCTTCTTGGGGTATATCCTAAAAGTGGCGAAGTTTTTACAGGAGTGTCTCCTTTGGGTAGCACAGGAAAGCCCATAAACACTTTACTTAGTCCTGACGAGGGCGGTATCGTTCCCGTCGCATTTCTATTCAATGCCCCCGTTCGGGCAGGAGATATATCAAGGTTTTTAGTGCATAGCACTTCTCCCATAGGAGAAGTTTCGGGGCACTGGATCGAGTATGACTCAGGGATAGTCTCTTTTGGCAGCTATTTAGTGATGCCGATGCCAGTAGTAAATCATGCAGTATATGGCTCTTCCATGTGTGATGTATCCACTACTATAACGCTGGGTGCTGGTGCTATCAAGCATGGCGGAGAAGATAGTGCCGAGGCTTTTTCTACCACATATATGGTCAATCCTGCCGAAAGTCTTTTTTCTCTTAGAGGCTTTTTTGATAACAGAAACCCTTCTTATAAAGAAAATTTTCCAGAAGGGGAGATTGACAGAGAGTGGATGGGGGAGTTGTCTTCCTCTGCGATTACAGGAAAAGCCATTAGGGCAGGGGACTTGGTTGTTTTTGGCGACTCACGAAAAGGCAGCACTTCTGCATATAGTAGCCTTACTGGGGAAAAAGCTTGGGAGTACAAGACTGCTTGTACTCACAACCTTTCATATCAGTCTCTTTTACCCTTTGAGTCTCCTAGTGGACGCATATATATGCTTGACTATATAGATACGCAAAACAGAGTTTATCCTCTACAACTAGTGCTGACTGCACTAGGACAAGATGGCTTGGTTGAGTGGAGAAGGATTCTCCCAGGGACAGACTCCACACAAGACACAACCTCTTTTTATATAACCGAGGATGAAGAGATAGTCCTCTCCTATAGTGTTGCATCGGCAGGAGGTTTTGGGACTCGCGTCTTTTTTGTGACAAGGGTTTCAAAGGATGGCGAAATCATCGCCTCGGCACCGCTTACTAGCGGAAGCTTAGGCACATATGGTTACAAAACGCCACAGATACTTTGGGCAGATGATGCAAGCATCCTCTGGTATGATGGGGTTAGCACGAGAAATATCTATCGGTCTGCTTTCGCAAGCGGCGAGTACAAAAATCTTTCCGCAAGTCTTGTAGCGGAGCTGCCGACTATATCGTGGTTTACTACATCCTCTACTATAGTAGACAACCCATATATATATGTACTATGTGGGGGGATGATGGATTCATACGAAGTCGAGGCGCCGCCATTCTTTTTATCCATAGACTTATCTACGGGTGTGACAAAAACCCATGCCCCCAATGCGAATTTGATTCCCCCAGGGGCGCCAGCTAAAAACCAGATGTATTTATTATATTATCAAGATGGTAAATTTTACTATAATAACGGGCTTATGTACGATTCAGCATCGATGGAGACCCATGTACTCCAGGAGGCATGGGCAGGAGATAACACCGACTATACAAAGCCAAGAAAAGCCACTCTACTAACTGTTTCTGAGGAAGATGGGGAAATTTGGCTATACCGTGCGAAAACTATTGAGCACGATGAGTACCACTCATACGAGAGGGTATCATACTATATCGGTGGGGAGGACTGGTGTAGCACAAGCTATCGTTGGGTAAGAGACTATCCATATATCTACCAAGCATGGCTAGATGATGGACTTATCCTTGATGTTGGCAGCCTGATAAAGCTGAAAACCACTCCTGAGACTCCCGAGACCCCCGAAGAACCCGAAAAGCCAGAGACTCCTAAAGAACCCGAAAAGCCAGGCGGTGGGGGGCAACCTGACCCTAAAGACCCCAAAAAGCCAGAAACGCCTGAAAAACCAGAAACTCCCGAGACACCCGAAGAACCAAAACAGCCAGAAGTCCCCGAAAAGCCGGAGGAACCAAAGCAGCCAGAAATCCCCGAGATTATACCAGACAAGCCTGCTGTTGACACAGCACCAAAACCCGAAGTCAAAAAGCCTAAAATCATTGAGTTTGTCGAACCTGACCCCGTTATAAGAGGCACGGTAAGGGGGAGTGTTATGCTGTCTGATGGGAAACCCTTAGCCAACACACGGTTAGAGTTACACTCCGAGGTAATGGCCACGAAAACCGATAAAAAAGGTGAGTATATTTTTGAGGGCGTGCCACTTGGCACCCATCAGCTATATATCGCCGACATAAGGGTGTCAGATGATAAAATCTTACTACAAAATCTGAACGTAGATAACGAGGGCAAGGTACACTCTATCCCCGTAGATACGGTAAATGCGAACAAAATCACCCAGACCGCAGATGTCAGCATTACGGAAGATAAACCTGTGCAAGTGGTAAACTTTGTGGTTGATTATACTCTGCTAGAGCCTGAGGGTAAAAGGTTCAAGTGGTGGTATTTACTACCGTTACTCCTAATACCAATTATTGTAAGGAGAAGAAAAAACCATGAAAGTTAAATCCCCAGCCCCGCTACGGCGGGGCTTTTTATTATAAAGTCACCCGCTCCTAGAATAAGAATGTTTGCACGATCAGAAAGAGAAGGTTGGGAATCTTGGGGGGATGAAGTATGATAATAATAAACCCTCAAACATATATGGATGGAAACAATGCATCATATCAGGCAACTACATTTTAATATGGTATCATTAATGCAGGAGGTACTTAAGATGCCAAAGGTAACGATTATAGAGGAAGAAAACCTCGAAACTCAATTAGCAATTGGATATAAAAAAATGGCCAAGCAAAACAAAAACGAGGCGCAAGAAGTTTTAATTGCACAAATCGAAGCGATTTCGCATAAAGAAGGCGAAGGAAAATCCAATCCGTAAACTTGAATCTGTTCCGCAGGAATCTGTGAAACCCGCCCATTGACGTAAATTATCATTATGTTATAATTAAATCACATAAACGGCGAAGCCGTTTTTTACTTTTTCAGAAAAGACATACGAATGGTGCACCATAAATTACCAAAAGAGGGTTCCAGTTATTTTACTGGAGCCCTTTTTTTATTTATTCAAGGAATGCTCACTAAAAAAATAATGAAGGAGGAGTGTCACATGTTGATAAAGAATCGGCTAGATCAATTTTTAAGGGGCAGTGAGGCCATCGCAATAACTGTCTTGACCGGCGGCTCTGATAACCCTGATTTTACCGCCTATGCACATTTTCTATTTGCCAACCATTGGGAATTCATCCTTGGCGATGAGGATTACTCTGATGGTGTATCTTTCCAAACGTTAATTGATGATGACATATATGGAGAGATTATACTCGCAATCGATAATCTATCTTTTTTATATCAAGATGACAATGCGTTAATTCTCGTATCAACGCATCTATTGGTACAAGTAGATGGTGTAGATCCATATCCGTATATAGTTATTGAGAGGAGGTAGATACCATGCGCAATAGTAATATCATATTGGCCTTGATGTTGATGTTATGTTTTTTCATGCCTACTTTGGCCATGGCAGAAGATGTTGCCGTGCCTGCTGCAGAATCGATTAGTAATGAGTCCTCGGGCACTGGTGTTCAGCCCGTATCTGTTGATGCTGTAAATGCTAAGGTTGCAGAAGCGGAAGATTATTTAATGGGGGCAGCATCTCCAATTATAAAGATGGTTGCAAAAATCATGATTGTATTAATTGTATTTAGCCTCTTGGCTGTGTTATTAACAGGGGCAACCGCTGCCCGAAATGCTTTTATAGCTTTGTTGTTTGTCGGTATTGGGTTAGCAATATTCACGGCTATCCCACAACTAACTGATTGGTTCGTAAATCTGGGTCACTGGATAGCCAATTAATCTAATTTTTAAGGAGGAATGTCTAATGGTTAAGAAAATAAAAAGTAAAATGATAGCCTTTTACTCAATGTTTATTGTGTTTACCGCTACGACTCCTGCCCTAGCAGGGATTGCTGACGTTGATGCTACAACGATGAGTGATAAAATCGTAGGTGTTGCTAATGATGTTGTTCGTCCAATCGGTGCATTGCTTATCTTTTTGGCTTTAGCTATAACAGCTTTTAAACTTATTACAACTGCTAATAAGCCGCAGGAACGTGCGGAAGCTATGGGATCTATCCCATATATATTAATCGGCGGGCTACTGCTTGGCGGGTTGATGATGTTCGCGGGCTTTATCCTTGGGCTGATGAACCAATTGGCAGGCTAAGGAGGGTTTGCATATGCGTACCTTCCACATCCCGATACAGGTTAATGATGAGGAATTAATAATGGGCGGCAAATTCTCACTGCGGCAAATGATAATAGCTCTGGTGGGGATTACCATATCTGGCGGGATGGGCTTTTTAATGCCCGGTCCCGTTGCGATAAGGGCCGTTTTAGCCATTATCTTTATCTGTTTTACTGCATTTTTAGTCTTTGCTAAAATTCACGGCATGACTGCCGACAGGTATTGTTATTATTATTTCAAATTTTATTTGTCAGAAAAAGTTTATTGGTAGAAAGGGGGTATCAGCATGTTTACCGCAATTTTTATAATTTTGTCAGTCTTGATAGTAATAGGTACATTTATATACCTCAAAAAAGTTGAAGGTAATGAGGATACTCCCCTATTGCCTAAAAAAGAAACAAAACCCTCTGAGCGTAAAAATGCTCTTGCCAACCTGTGGCAAGTAGATAACATCCAGGAGGGCATAATGGAGTTGCCTAATAACCGCTATATAGCAATATGCAGGTTGGCGGCGACTGACTTTTATTTGCTTGGTGAGGATGAGCAGGAGACGATAGAGGATGCTGCTGCCCGGGCCATAATGAGCTTGTCGATGCCTATACAGCTTGTAACGGTGTCGGAAATTGTAGATACTCGGCAGGCTATGGCTGATCTGGAATCTCGTAAAGCCATGAACGATCAGATAGCTTACTTGCGGAATCAACGAGTTGCTTACTTAGAGGCCATCATGGAGGACAAGCAAAGCACCGTCAGGCAGAGTTATCTAGTAATCTCAACCCTTACTACAAAGGGCCGTAAACACGCCTTCGGGGAGTTGCAACATCAAATAAGTGTACTGTTAGGTGCTTTACAGGGTGCACGATTACGCGCAGAAATACTTGATTCTGAGGGCGTTATAGACTTTTTAGCATCCTTGTGTAAACCTAATGCTACCCGTCCATCTGAAATTATCCCGGGTGGCAATTTAGCCCCATATCATATTAAAGAGGAGGGATATGCCTAATGTTCAAAAAATTAAAGAAAAAAGCTAAGACGGAAAAAGAAATAAAGACTCCCTCTCTTAATTCGCTTTGGCAGCCCGATGCCGTACAGTATAACTACGATTATTTACGGCTTGGTGCATGGTACGTAAGAGTCTTTTGCATCGAGCAACTACCCCGCATGGCTTATGTGGGTTGGCTGGATGATGTAAATAATATCGGTGGAGTAACAATATCTACACATATAATCCCCATCCCCGATAAAATAGTATCTAATCATCTTTTATCGGCTGAGTCTAAAGCAAGGAGTCAATGGATGTTGGATCAAGACTCTGGAAATATTGCCCGTATGCCGGTACTTGAGCAACAGATAGCTGACTACTCCGAGCTGCGAAACATAATAGCAACCGGGCAGGATAGGCTTTATGACATCACAATATATATTGCTTTGTATGCCCATACCCCGGAAGAACTCAAAAATAAAACTGATATTTTAGAATCTATTTTGGCCCGTAAAACCATGACAGCAAGGTGTTTATACAGCAGGCATTTACTAGGCTTTGAGGGGGTATTACCCTTTGCTAATAGTCCTATTGAGGATTACTCACGCAATATGACTTCAGCGGCTGCTTCTTGTTGCTTGCCGCTGACCACTGTCCAATCCGGCCATAGCACAGGAATTATGCTTGGCCCGAATATATATAGTGGCTCCCCCGTCCTGCTTGATCGCTTCGCGCGAGAAGGGATAATCCCAAATCAACATATGTTTATATCTGGTGTATCCGGGTCAGGTAAGTCTGTGTCCTTAAGGGCTATCTCACTATGGGAGTCTTACAGGGGGATAAGGACTGCCTTTGTTGATCCTGAAGGCGAATATGTAGGTTTTACCGAAAATTTGGGAGGTCAGGTCGTCAGTATGCGACCCGGCAGGTTCAGTGGGATTAATCCTTTTGACCTGGAGCCGGAAAATGAAGATGGAACCCAAAAAGTTAATATTTTCAGCAAAGTAGCAGACGTACTATCCATAATCGACAGTGTTTTTATTTACCGGAATCAAAGCAATATGCAGGCACAAGAGGCTTCCGTGGTGGAGTCTGCCATTATAACAATGTATAAACAGTTAGGCATAACGGATAGCCCCAGAAGCCTATATCTACCCAATGGCGACAAAAAACAAATGCCAACCTTTACCGCGTTAGTCCAGCAATTAAGGAGTATGGGCAGCCCCGCGGCAGTCATGATTGCTGACACCATCCAACCATTAACCGCCGATGGCAGTATTGGTATGTTTGATGGGCAGACAAACCTGAAACTTGCTAATGTCCCGTTCCTGTGCTTTAACTTACGTGGCCTGGCCGATGAGTTCTCCAAGTTTGTTGGAATACAAGCAGTCTTGGCTTGGCTCTGGCAGAAATTCGCCCAACCTGGCGGTAGGAACAACCCGAAGAACATTGCCGTTGATGAGGCTTGGATGTTCTTGCGCTACAAAGGTGCAGCACAATATCTTGAAACCCTTGCCCGCCGTGGCAGAAAACATGGTTGTGCTCTAACTATCGCAACACAAAGGTTTGAGGAATTTGCTAAAGAAGAAGAAGGGCGGGCTGTTATCGAATCCTGCGCAACGATCCTTGTGCTTAAACAAGAGGAACACGCCGTCAACGCGGCGGTAGACTACTTCCATTTGTCGGATGGGTGCATCCCTATCATTACGCCGCCTGCACCATCAGGGCAAGGAATATTGCGTGTCGGCGGTAATACAACAGCAATACAGATACAGCCTGCACCGTTTGAATGGTCCTTGCTAGATACGCAAATAGGCGGGTGATTGCATGCTTAAATATAAAAAACAGACAGCAATAATGCTATTGTTAATGATATGCCTATCATTGGCTATGCCACTGACTGCATGTGCAAGCATAAGCGATAAAATAGATGAGGTTGGCGACAAAGTTGTTGATAAAATTAAAGATGTGATAGATATTGGTAATCCTCTCGAAAAGGCCGTTGCCAGCTTAGTAGGGTTTATCAATCGTATGTGTGTCAATCTATGGGATAAAGTTGGTTTTAAAAGCATATTAGATTTAGTTTTTGCTGATGGATTATCCGAAGCGGAAAAGCAAGCGTTGCCGTGGCAACCCGGGCAACTAGAGCCGATAAATAAGTTTTACAAAGGATTGATGATAGCAATAATGCCTATCTACGTGCTACTGATAGGTATAAGTGCGTATAAGTATTTATCAGCAGCAGTAAACCCCAAGGAACGTGCGGAAGCCAAAGACAGTGTTATGCGACTATTTTATGGGATAATACTAATGCTGCTTGCACCATATATAATAGAGATACTGATGGCGGCAAGCCTGTTTTTGACTGATGTGATAGCTCTCGCTTTTAATAATATCAAAAATGTGCAGGATCTAAGTTGTCTATCTGTAGGTTTGTTGTCGTCTGACAGCATACGCACGGGGTCCACATTCGGCACTATAATAATCAAAACCTGTTTCGCCCTAGCATTCATATATTTTAACTTCTTGTACATAATGCGGATGTTTGCAATATCGGTTATGTATATATTTACGCCTATTGCATCGATCGCTTGGGTGGTAAATAAAAATACTACTGCCATACAGGTTTGGTTTGGTGAGTTAATCACAAATGCATTTATGCCAGTATCCCATGCTCTGGTTCTTTGCGTTTTGTTATTATTATCTGACGTTAAGAATGTCACAGAGGGGTCTTTTGTGTTCGTGTTGATAATGCTATGGGGGGTAATCTCTCTCTCTGAGGTTATACGTAAGTCGATGGAGTCTATAGTGTCGAGGATTGCTAGCTATGATGCTGACGGTGCGACAAAGGGTATATTTGGTAAGGCAGCCGGCATAGGCAGTGTAATGCGTGTGGGACATTCCACATTTAGCAAGGCTGGAAATGCCGGGAGAATTGGAAAATCAAATCCAGTTATCCCTAAGCCGGCAAACAAGGTTGGCAATCAACCTCTGCCTAGCCGTGAGCGACGCACAGTGAGAACTTATGGATCTGTGGATAATCAAGCGCAGAGTTTGCAAGGCATGTACCAAGATAAGTCAATAGTCGTCCCAAAAAGTAGCGGAGGATCCACTCAAGGAACAGCAAGAGTGTATAACACTCCATCGCGTAATGCAACTATGACTAAAATACCAACCATCGGCACAGCAGGTAAAGTTGGCGGGATAGCAGGAGCAGCAACAAAAATCGCGTCCCTGCCGGTAATACTTGGTGCAGGAGCCATCCCTGGCGGGCAGCAAATAGTACAAGGTGGGACTAAGGTTGTGGAGGGCGCAACCCGAAAGGCCACAACAGCAGTAGTAGCAGGCGGTCAAATTGCTAGGGCATATGCTCAGACACGCAATATGGGGAAATCACTGCAAAAAGTAACCGGGACAGCAAATAAAAAAGAAGCTCTGGGACGCATCATGAACCCAAATAAGGCAACGTCATATGAGGCCGCTAAAAAATTCAAAACTGCCCGCCATGGAGGCAATTACAGAGTAAAAGAAATACAGGCAGTGAAAAAACAAACAACGCCTAAATCGCAGCAGAAGCAATCCCAAAGCGGTAGCTGGCGCAATAATCCCATATCAGAAAAACAGGAGGCCATATTACGCAAAATGGGCAAAAGTAGCGACAATATGGGCGCTCATAGGACATACGGATTAGGATATAAATGGATACCATAGTGGCATAAGCCCCCGCAAACGCGGGGGTTTTTTTATTAAGGGGGTGATTCCATGCAAGACAACAACGAGGAAAGGCGACCTAACAGGGCGGTCGAGTTTGCTAAGGGCCATGCTAAGGAGGCCGCAAAAAAAGCTATAAAAAAGGCCGTTAAAACAACCGCAAAGCTACTCGTTAAAGGAGCCGTAAAGGTAGGTGGTGCTTTGCTCTCTGCATTGGGCTTACCTGCCATAATAATAGGTGTAATAGTCATTATCGTTGTTCTGTTTTTTTGTGCCTATTACTGGTCTGCACCCGAGGCAGTAATGCTAGACAATATCAAAATGGAGCAATCCGATTATGATAGAGAGATCCACCAATACGCAATTAATGAGATTGGCCGGACAAATGTGATCGAGACCTATTTAGTGTCGAGTGAGGGGTCTTATTATCCCGGCACCGGTTATACAAAAATTGGTGCAATGGTAGATAACAATGGGCTTGATGTAAAACTTGCTAATGAGTGGGGAGATGCCTACGCTCCCGCACTTTGGAAAAGTTTTATTACCTCAGATGATAATAAATTAGAGGATGAGGAGTGGACAAGGGCCGAGATAACGGCAAACGCGGAAGAATTCCGCCCGTGGTATTATTATAAAAAGTCTGATGTGACTGTGTGCTCCGTAGATGAGGAAGGCGAGACAACTTGCGATACCTACATTGTTTATTTACTTGTGGAAGCTTTTACGATTCGTGGGTGGAATCAGTACTCCTATGAATGGAAAACAGATCATTATGCCGATGGTGGCAGTATAAAATATGAACGATTAAGCAATGTTAAAACTCTTGATGACGGTAAAAAACATTTACAGGCCAGCCTTGAGTCGATATTGACAGAGCCTTTGGGTGTAGATGATTTTGACGAACCGATAATATTAGAGATGATATGGCAGTCAATGCTTGGTTACACTGCTGAGGCCGAGTGGCTAGACTGGTTGATGAATAACGGGATAAATCTAGCAAAGACGGTATCACAGGTGCAGATTCCTGCTGAGTACCGGGCATTTTTGGAGGAAGCAAGCAATATAACAGGGATACCTGAGTATCTACTGGCAGCTGTAATCATTAAAGAATCAAGCTGGAATCCATTAGCAGTAAATGATTCAACTGGTTGCTTTGGTCTGACACAGTTAAATCCTCGCTATTGGGAGGATTGGTGTCTACGCTACGGCTTTGATTCAGAGGAGGATAAATGGAACCCCCGGGCACAAATACTAATCGGTTCACAAGTTCTGGCCGGATATATGGGCAGTCAGCCTGCGTGGGATGCCGATGATTGGCAAGAGCATCATGGCTTGCAGGCCGGATTGGCAATGTACGGCGGGTACAGTGATAACATCAGAGCAGCTCAACCATATATTAATGAGATAATCCAAATTGCTAATGCATATAGTTACAGGGTTAGCGGTAGTCCGGTGATTGGATACGATAGAACCAGTATAACATCGTATTTTGGGCGACGTATAAATCCAACCACAGGAGCTTCCGGGGAGTTCCACACCGGCATTGATTTTGGAGTCCCCGCCGGGACAGAAATAGTATCAGTAAGTGCCGGAGTAGTAACACAAGCCCTGCGCTTAACCACAAGTTATGGTTATCATGTAATCGTGAGTGATGGTGTCTATACTTATATATATGCCCATATGTCCGATTATGTGGTGAGTGTAGGCGATACATTAACCCCGGGTGTCACAATAGGTTATGTCGGTTCAACCGGCAGGAGTACCGGTCCCCATCTGCATTTTGAAGTACGCGTTAAAAACAGCCCCATAGATCCATTATCTATATTGGATATCTAAACAGGCAAGCCACCTTA
>LSQX01031450.1_pt1 | contig 13949 bp, 16 predicted proteins | sample 654561 | NCBI WGS metagenome assembly LSQX01 (sample SAMN04489861, study PRJNA283612) | anaerobic digester metagenome | isolation source: 4 biogas reactors fed with cattle manure at either 37C or 55C with and... | place: Denmark: Kongens Lyngby | collected 2014
TCGTCATCGGTCATCGAGAAAATGCCGATCGGGTAGCAGTCGACCAGGCACATCGGCTGGAGCTGCTCCGAGCACAAGACCAGGACATCGAGCGGGTCGCCGTCATCGGCCAGGGTGCGCGGAACAAAACCGTAATTGGCCGGGTAATGCGTCGACGTGTACAAGATGCGGTCCAGACGCAGCATGCCGGTCGCCTTGTCCAGCTCGTACTTCTGCTTGCCGCCTTTGGGAATCTCGATCACGGCGACAAATTTGTCCGGACGAATCCGGCTGTCTGAAATATCGTGCCAGATATTCACCTGGTATCCCTTTCCGCCCGTTTAGGGCCAGAGCACCTGGGGGGCCTTCTGCATGCGGTCCGTCAGGTCGATCCAGTCGGCCAAATGGCCGACCGACGGTTTGCCGTCCTCCAGAAGGGCGGCGCAGCTGACCTGGCAGCAGAGGATCTCACAGCCGTGCTTGTGCAAGACCGTCAGCGAATCGAGGACGGGACTGGCGGCGGAAGCGAGCAAAACGGCGCTGCCATAAAGCAGCAGGGCCGCGGGCGGCGCCGGGTTGCCGGCCAAAGTGCGCAAAAAAGCGGCCATCAAGGCCTGGCCGAGTGCTGGGTCGATCGTCTGGTCGCCCAGGTATTGGCTGCGCAGCGCGACCACCGGTCCGGCAGACGGCCGGTCCGTCATCGCCGGCATGGGATCGGGCAGGAGCATCTGCAGCGGGCTTTGCAGGGCAGTCCGGGTGGCTGCATAGCCTTTGGGTCTGTTTGTCAACGGCAAAACCCCCTTATGCCTAGTCCGGTTTCTGGCCGCCCCGCAGGCCGCGAATGCTGCGCGGCAGGGCATCTTTGCTGTTCTTCCAGCTCTTGTCGTGGTTACGGTAATCGAATTTCAAGGTGAACCATTCGACATCGTCGCGCAGCTCCCGAAGGCTCCTGCTCTGGATCTCGGTCAGCGCGGCGACGAAAACGGATGCCTGGTTCTGGTTCAGATAACGGGCCGCGCCGCGCAGCAGCAGGGCCAGGTGCGGCAGGCAAAAGCCGCCGACGTTTTCGAACCGGTTCTTGAAAGCCGGATCGGCGCAGTATTCGTAAAAGATGACATCCAGGTAGCGCTCCATGGTCGCTTCCATACGGTCGCAGATCACGCAGCTGCTGATGCGCTTCTCGATCTGCTCGGCGGCCAGATTGAGCATCTCCCGGTAGTCTTTTTTGCGCCCGTTGAAAAGGCCGGTGCGGGCCACGGGGATACTGCCCTTCAGCTCCGGTTCCAGGCGTTCGACAAGATCGGCCATGTGGGTATGCAGCATCAGGCCCAAGCCCAGCCGATTGATCTCCCGGTTGTAAAGCTGGTTGAGATGCTCCCGGCAAAAGCCCTTGGCGTTGGTGGTCTGGCGCACGTCGGGTTCCATCAGGGATGGGCCCAGGTAATAGTCCAGCAGTTGCGCGTTGAGGGATTGCTCCAAGCTGCAGAGCGGGCAGCCATCTGGATGGCTGAACGCGTCGTTGACCGGTATCGTGTAGATCTTTTCCTTCATGAAAGTCTCCTGCTCTTATGTTCCGCTGCCGGCTCCGGCTGGTGGACGACGCGCCGGGCCCTCACGTTGACCACCATCACGTTGATCGCCGTATAGGCCTCAATCTGACTGCTGACCTTCTCCTGGACGTCCTGGAGGACCTGGGGAGCGTTGTAGCCGTAGAACAGGGCCAGGTCGATGTCCAGCACGACGCCGTAGACTTCCGTGCGGACTGTAAATCCCGTCAGCCCGGCGACGCCGCGCACCTGGCTGATGATGATCTCGATCATCATGCGGATGGCTTCGTCAGACATCGAATAGCTGCCCAGGCCGGAAAAAGTCGGCCGCACGACGGTCCGGTCCGTATCCGCCGCGGGATGGCTGCGGTCACGGCGGCGGCGCAGACGGGCAAACGGATCGATGAACGTGCCGGAAAACTCGTGCTTGATCTCCATGCTGGGCACGGGGATGGCGTGCTTGCCCTGCGACAGGCGCACCTCGCGGGCCTGGCGCATTTCCTCCTCGGTGCTGACATCCTCGATGCGGATCAGCATGCGGGGGGGATTAAGCCACAGGTTCTGGCAGATCTTTGTCAGCATGCCGTCAGAGGTGCCCAGGATCATCAGGGTCGACGGTTTTTGCGCGGCCAGGGCCCGGCGCATGACTGCTGCGCGGGTCTCGTCGGCAAACAGGGCCTGACGGACGGACTCCAGCTTGGAGGGCGCCTTTTTGGCCGATGCCCCGGCGAGTATCCGGCTGCCGTGGATCAGAAGCCCGTCGTCGATGATAAACGCGATCTGGTATTTGCTGGCGATACGGGTGGCGTGGGTGCTCTTGCCGGTACCGCTGGGCCCGATAAAGGCGATCACCGTGATGCTGGCCAGGACGGCGCGCATGTCGTCGTCGGCCTTTTCGGTCGTCGACTGGCGGTTGACCACGTCGGCCAGCCTGCCCAGCGTCCGCAAGGTCCGGCCGCGTTCCGGCTTGTCCCGCTCCTGGTGGTCCTGCAGGTGGTCGGCCGCCGCCTCTTGCGCCATTTTGCGATGCCTGTCAAATCGGATCGCCGTCTGCTTCACGCTCCCTTACCGGCCAACACAGCCGTTCAGCCCTGCTCCCAGTTGTGGTAGACCTCCTGGACATCGTCGTGCTCTTCGAGTTTCTCGATCAGCTTCTCCATCTTGACCGTCATGTCCGGATCGGTCAGCGCGGTCCAGGTGACCGGCACCGGCCCCAGCGAGACATCCAGAAAGACGAATCCCTGCTGTTCCAGCGCAGAGCGCACCGCATCGTACTGGTCAGGCTCTGTTGTGATCTCGTAAGCCTCGTCCTCAGCTGCGAAATCCTCGGCGCCGGCTTCAAGGGCCGCCAGCATCATGGTCTCCTCGTCGGGGGCCCCGTCGCGCTCGATGATCAGGGTGCCTTTATCCTGAAAGAGGAAGCCGACGCAGCCGGTTGTCCCCAGGTTGCCGCCGAACTTGTCGAAGATGTGGCGCAGGTCGCCGGCGGTCCGGTTGCGGTTGTCTGACAGCGTCCGCACCATGACGGCCACGCCGCCCGGGCCGTACCCCTCGTAGGTGATCTCCTCGAAGTTGTCCGAATCCGCCGCACCGGCAGCCTTGGTGATGCTGCGCTGGATGTTGTCGTTGGGCATGTTGGCCGCCTTGGCTTTGGCGATCACGTCCTTGAGGCGGCTGTTGACCTCCGGATCCGCGCCGCCGTTTTTGACGGCGACCTGGATTTCACGCCCGATTTTGGTGAAAACCGCGCCGCGCTGGGCGTCGGCCGCGCCTTTTTTGCGCTTGATGTTGTTCCATTTCGAATGACCTGACATGGCTTTTATTCCTCCTGTTTGTCTGCATGGCCTCGGGACCGGTTATGCCCGCGCAGGAGGAGGGTCGGGCGGCGGCAGCGGGAGATAGACTTGCCGCTGCGGCTCGATCAGGGCGGCGCCGCCGGTCAGGTCGGCACAGAGCTGCCGAAACGCGTCGTCAGATTCCAGGGGAACCTGGACCTTGATGTCGACATCGATGCCGAACACGGCTCCGGAACAGCGCCAGCCCGCCTGCAGCCAGGCCCGGCTCAGCCGCTCATGGTCGGTATAGCTGGCTGTGACCTGGTATTCGCGGCAAAGCCGCATCAGGACCGGCCGGGCAGCCTCGACCGCCTGGACAGCGGCTTGCCCGTATGCCCGGCTTAAACCGCCGGTGCCCAAAAGCGTACCGCCGAAATAGCGGGTCACCACGACGGCAACCTGCTCCAGTTCCTGGTGCCTGAGCACATCGAGCACGGGCATGCCGGCGGTTCCCTGCGGTTCGCCGTCGTCTGAATAGCGCTGATGGCTGTAAACGCCGCCGGTGATCCAGGCATAAACATGGTGCGAGGCGTCCGGATAGGCGCCGCGTTCCGACGAGAGAAAAGCCTGCGCCTCTGCTTCGGTCCCGACCGGGCGGCAAGCGGCTATGAATCTCGACTTTTTCTCTTCCAGCTCAATCCTGGCGGATTTTTGTACCGTACGGTATTGTCGGCGTATCAGGTCGATTGGACCAGCTCCTTGTATTTCTGATAGGAAAGCATCAGGAGCGATTTGTCCTGGCTGTAGGTCACCTTATCCATGGCGTCCTCGATCGGGAAAAAGCCGGCGTCCAGAAAACCCAGGGCTTCATTGGCGGTTGCCGTATCCTGTTCGGTGGTCATGATATACCAGACGATCTTGTTGCAGACGGGCCGCTGACGGGATATCGAGTAGAACTCATAATTGGTTCGTCCTGCCGATGATACAATACGCGCTTTGATATTCCCCTCGAACTGAACGCGCCGGACGGCGACTTCATCGGGAAAATCGCCGCTGCGGATGACACCTTTGGGGAACACCCACTCATGCTTGTCGTTCATCAAAAGCAGAACCCTGTCACCGGAAAAAACAACACCTCCGGAACAGTTTCGTACCAGCATGGCATGACCTCCCTTCCTGTGCTTTCATTCTAGCATGAAAGATGGCCGCGAACAATCGCGGCCATCCCGGGTGCAGAACGTACCAGGAACCAGGTTACGGGCCGATTTTTTCCAGGCCGCCCAGCCACTTGCGCAGGATTTCCGGTATGACGACGCTGCCGTCAGCTTGCTGGAACTGCTCGACGATCGCGGGGAAGATCCGGCTGGTCGCCAGCCCGGAGGCGTTCAGCGTATGGACAAAGACAGGTTTGCCGGTCTCCTGGCTGCGGTAGCGCATGTTGCCGCGCCTGGCCTGGTAGTCGCCGGCGTCGGATGCCGAACTGACTTCCTTGTAGTCGTTCATGCTGGGAATCCACACCTCGATGTCGTAGGTCTTGCGCATCGAAGCGCTGCAGTCGCCGGCCGCCAGCTTGCTGACCCGGTAATGCAGCCCCAGCTTCTCGACCAGGCGGGCCGCCTTGCCGACCAGTTCCTGCAGGGCCGCTTCGGACTGCACCGGCTTGACATACTGGAACATCTCGATCTTGTTGAACTGGTGGCCGCGGATCATGCCGCGCTCCTCGGCCCGGTAGCTGCCCGCCTCTTTACGGTAGCAGGGCGTGTAGGCGAAGTAGCGCAGCGGCAGCTGGCTCTCGTCAAGAATCTCGTCGCGATGCAGATTGACCAATGCCGTTTCCGCGGTCGGCAAGATGAAATGCGTGAAATCATCGCCGTCGTCCCGGCGCAGCTGGAAGACATCGTCTTTGAACTTGGGGAATTGCCCGGCCGTATAGCCGCACTGCCAGGTCAGGATATGCGGCGGCAGGATCATCTCGTATCCGTCGGCCAGGTGCTCCTCCATGAAATAGTTGAGCAAAGCCCACTCCAGGCGGGCGCCCAGGCCGCGGTAGACCCAGAAGCCGCTGCCGCCCAGCATCGCGCCCCGGCGATAGTCGATCAGGCCAAGCTGTTCGCACAGGTCGACATGGTGTTTTGGGCCAAAGGCGAAAACCGGCTTCTCGTTGCCGCTTGAGACGACCTGGTTGTTTTCCTTGCCGCCGGCCACGACATCGTCGGCCGGCAGGTTGGGCAGCGTCTCCAGGAACGATTGCTGCAGCTTGTCCAGCGCGTCGATTTTCTCGTCGCCGGAACGGATCTCTTCGCCGATCGCCTTCATGCGCGCCAGCAGCGGAGCCACATCCTGCTTTTCCTTTTTCAGGATCGGGATGCGGGCCGATGTCTTGTTCTTTTCCGCCTTGAGCTGCTCGGTTGCCTGGATCAGGCGGCGGCGTTCGGCGTCGCGGGCCAGGAACGGTCCGAAGTCGGCCGCAAATCCCTTGCGGGCGAGTTTTTCCGTGACCAGGCCGGGGTTCTCCCGGATCAGGTTGATATCCAGCATAATGTGCCTCCTAGTGTTCTGCCTGGATCAAAGCGGCCAGGCGTTTGGGATCCGTGACGGTAAATATCGAGCGGTCATAATCGATCAGCCGGTCCGCTTTCATCCGGCTCAGTTCCCGTGACATAGACGGCCGTGAGACATTGAGAAAGTCTGCCAGGGCCTCCCGGTTCATGTGCGTCCGAAACGTGCTTGATCCGCTTTGCCGGTACTGGTCGTACAGGTAAGCCGCCAGTTTCTGGCGCATTCCCTTGAGGCGAATGAACCCGATCCGCTTGTTCATCATGAGCGCCGTGCCGGCCAGGATGCGCAGTATGTTGGCCGCCATCACCTGATGGGCGTCGCAGGCCCGGCAGCAGGGGCGGCTGATTTTGTCGAAAGGGACGAAAAGCACCGCGCCGGCGCTGTCGCCGACAACCGTGTTGGGCCAGGACCCGTTGCCGGCGAAGGCAGACACCTCGCCGAACAGGTCGCCGGGACCGAACAGGCCGATGATCAGCCGGCTGCCGGCTTCGTCCTCCTTCTGGACCAGGACTCGCCCGTCCAGGACCAGGCCGATCGTCGCCTGAGGCTGACCGGCCAGGCAAAGCAGGTCGCCTTTGGCAAAAACGCGTTCGGCAGCGTTAAAGCAACGCAGCAAAATATCGAGCTGCTCGGCAGACAAGCCGGCAAACAGCCGGGTGCGCATCAGGACAGATTTCCAGCGATCGGACAAGCCAAACCTCCCGCATTCTCGAAAAAGGGTTGCCAGGGCAACGGATTTGTTTGTCTCATTATAGTACAATACCGCGGGAAAACAACCAGCGGGCACGTTCGCGCTCTTTTATCGGGATGCGATCAACGCTATAATGGTTGTCAGAAGCTGACGAAACCAACAATTACGGGAGGTTACTAACCAGATGTCAAACAGCATGTTTTGTTTTCAATGCGAACAGGTCGCGGGCGGCAAGGCCTGCACCCGGGTCGGCGCCTGCGGCAAGCAGCCGGCCACATCCAATTTGCAGGACGACCTGACCGTCAAGCTGATCGAGCTGGCGATGTTCATGGAAGGCGAAGAGATGACCGACCATGCCGCCGAGCTGATGATGGAAGGCTTGTTCACCACGATCACCAACGTCAATTTCAATGACGACGATATTAAAGAGCTGACCGGCCTGATCCAGAACCAGATCGACCAGCTCAAGCCGCAAAACAGCGGCTGCGGATCCTGCTGCGGCGCCGGACAGGCGGATATCACCCGCGGCGAGGAGCTGTTCCACGGCGACGCGGACGAAGTCGCCCTGCGCACACTGCTGCTGCTCGGGCTGCGCGGCATGGCCGCCTATGCCTACCACGCCTACGTGCTGGGCCGCAAGGATCCAGAGGTCACCGAAGCGTTGTTTCGCGGCATGCGCGAGGTCGGCACCCACCACCGTGTCGACGCATGGCTGAAAATCCTGCACCAGTTCGGTCTGGACAACTACCGCTGCATGGAGCTGCTCGACGAGGCCAACACCGGTGCCTACGGCCATCCCGTCCCGACTCCGGTCACCATGACTATCGAGCCGGGACCGTTCATCGTCGTGTCTGGCCATGACCTGCTCGATTTGAAGATGCTGCTCGACCAGACAGCCGGGAAAGGCATCAACATCTACACGCATGGTGAAATGCTGCCGGCCCACGGCTACCCCGAGCTGAAGAAATACCCGCACCTCAAGGGCAATTTCGGCACAGCCTGGCAGAACCAGCAAAAGGAGTTCCGCAACGTGCCGGGCGCCTTCCTGTTCACCACCAATTGCCTGATGCCGCCCAGGAAAGACTACGCCGACCGCGTATTCACGACAGCGGTTGTCGGTTACCCCGGTTTGGTCCACATCCCGGACAGCCCATACGGCAAGGATTTCGGCCCCGTGATCGAAAAGGCACTGGCGCTGGGCGGGTATGACAAACCGGTCACCATGAAAGGGGTCAACGGCGGTTCCAGCCTGATCACCGGGTTCGGTCACGAATCTGTTCTGGCCGCCGCCGGCGAGGTCGTCGAAGCCGTCAAGTCCGGCGCGATCCGGCATATTTTCCTGGTCGGCGGCTGCGATGGAGCCAAACCCGGCCGCAATTACTACACCGATTTCGTCGCCGCGACGCCGCCGGACACCCTGGTCCTGACGCTGGCCTGCGGCAAGTACCGCTTCAACGACCTCGACCTGGGCAAGATCGGACCGTTCCCGCGCATCATGGACATGGGCCAGTGCAACGATGCCTACTCGGCCATCCGCGTCGCCGTCAAGCTGGCGGAGGTGTTCGAGACCGATATCAACCAGCTGCCGCTGACGCTGGTGTTGTCCTGGTATGAGCAAAAGGCCATTTGTGTTCTGCTCAGCCTGCTCTCGCTCGGTGTCAAGAACATCCGCCTTGGCCCGACACTGCCGGCCTTCGTCTCGGAGAATGTCCTGGGCGTTTTGGTCAACCAGTTCGGACTCAGCCCGGTCTCAAATGCTGAAGCGGACCTGAAGGCGGTGCTGGGATGAGCGTCACGTACGATGTCGTGGTCATCGGCCAGGGTCCGGCCGGCGTGTCGGCGGCGGTCTACGCTGTCCGCTCCGGACTATCCGTCCTCCTGATCGGCCGGGACAGCGGCTCGCTGGCAAAAGCGGACAAGATCGAGAACTATTACGGCTTTGTTGACCCTGTCAGCGGACCGGACCTGCTGCAGCGCGGCCTGGATCAGGCCAGCAGGCTGGGCATCGAGCGTGTGCAGGACGAAGTGACCGGCATTCGCTGGGAGGACACATTCCTGGTCGAAACGCCGACCCGTCATGTCCAGGCGGTCAGCATCGTGCTGGCTACGGGCATGCCGCGGCGCAAGGCCGCGGTGCCGGGGCTGGCCGCATATGAAGGCCGGGGCGTCAGCTACTGTGCCACCTGCGACGGTTTTTTCTACCGGGGCAAAACGGTGGCGGTTATCGGCAACGGCGCCTATGCCCTCAAGGAGGCCGCCGAGCTCAAGCCGTTTGCCGCGACAATTTACCTTTTGACCAACGGACGCGAGCTCGAAACTGACGTTGCGGATGCCGAACTAGTGATCCGTCAGGACAAGATCGCCCGCCTGGAAGGCGATGACGAAAAGGTGCGCCGCCTGGTGCTAACGAACGGGGATACCCTTGATGTCGACGGGGTCTTCGTTGCCGAAGGTACAGCGTCCGCCCTGGATCTGGCACTCAAGCTTGGCCTTGACAACGACGGGAAAGTCATTCTGGCCGACAAGCAACAGGCGACCAACCTGCCGGGCTTGTTCGCGGCAGGGGACTGCACCGGCGGGCTGCTGCAAATCGCGGTGGCCGTCGGCGAGGGTGCTCAGGCCGGTATGTCGGCTGCGGCCTATGTCCGCAGCCTGAAGGGCGAAAAGGTGCAGAAGGTCCAGTGGGGTGAAGAAGGCTGAGACCATTCCGGAACTCGTTCCCGGGGCGGGTTGTGCCGATGCGCGCAACCCGCCTTTTTAACATGTAAACCCGGCGAACCGAACACGTTTACGATCATTTCGTCCCGATTTTTAGTCAAAATTGCCAGCTTTTCGCCGAGAGATTCCGGTCAAAAGGCTACTATTTTTCCAGGATTGTGTTATATTAGACGGTGGCAAATGAATCGTTCCCCAGGCGCTGTGGCAGCGAAAAGCCGAAGAAACTGGAGAGCAATTCAACCGAAAATCGGCAACAATATTGTCCGGGAGGTTTTTTTGTGTTTCGTTTCGGCAATTTTTCCGGCGGGGTGCACCCGCGCGGTAATAAAAACACGCATTTTTATCCGACGGTCCGTCTCGATAAATTCAAAACGGTCCGCATCCCGATGAGCATGCATATCGGGCCGCCCTGCACGTGCGTCGTCAAAGAAGGCGACCCGGTCAAGGTCGGTCAGCTGATCGGCCGAGCCGATGCTCCGATGGCCGTCCCGATCCATTCAAGCGTTTCGGGAACCGTCAAATCGGTGCTCAAGGAAGTCGCCAGCACGGGCAAAGCGGTCCAGGTAGTCGTGATCGAGTCCGATGGACTGAACACGATCGACGAGAGCGTCCAGCCGCCTGTGATCACGGACCGCGCGTCCTTCCTGCAGGCGGTGCGTGACTCCGGCCTGGTCGGCCTGGGCGGCGCCGGCTTCCCGACGCACATCAAGATGCAGCCGCCGGCCGGCAAGGAACCGGATGTGCTCGTGATCAACTCGGCCGAGTGCGAGCCGTACATCACGGCCGATTTCCGCCAGTGTGCCGAGCATCCTGACGAGATCATCGACGGCATCATCCAGGTCATGAAGCATCTCGACATCCCCAAAGCCCTGATCGGGGTCGAGAGCAACAAGCCGCTGGCAATCGACGTGCTGAACTACGAGCTGATGAAGCTGAAACTGTCCGCCAATTTGGAGCCGAACATTTCGATCGTCCGATTGAAGACAGTCTATCCGCAGGGCGCCGAGAAGATGCTGATCTATTCCCTGACCGGCCGCAAAGTTCCGACCGGCGGGCTGCCGCACGATGTCCGTGTGCTCGTGCTCAACGTCAGCACGGTCCGCTTCATCTCCAAGTACCTGAAGACCGGCATGCCCCTGATCCGCAAGCGCCTGACGCTCGATGGCAGCGCGGTCAAGGTGCCGTGCAACATCAACGTCCCGATCGGAGCCCCGATCCCCGATGTCATCGAGGCGGCCGGCGGCATGACCGGCGAACCCGGCAAGGTCATCATGGGCGGCTCGATGATGGGCGTCGCACTGGATCGGGTGGAAGCCAGCATTATCAAGCACAACAACGCCATTCTCGTCTTTGACCAGAAAGAAGCCCAGCTGCCGCCGGAAACCCAGTGTATCCGCTGCGCCCGCTGCGTCAATGTCTGCCCGATGCATCTGATGCCGACGACGCTCGACAACATGTCGCGCAACAAGGATGTGGAAGGGCTTAACCAATACCACATCATGGACTGCATCGAATGCGGCAGCTGCACGTATGTCTGCCCGGCCAAGCGGCACCTGGTCCAGAGCATCCGGATCGGCAAAATGGATGTCCGCTCGGCGCAGCAAGCCGCAAAAGCCAAGGAGGGCGCTGCCAAATGACGCTGCAAGTATCATCATCTCCCCATATCCGGGACCAGGCGTCCACGACCCGACTGATGCTGGACGTGATCATCGCCCTGCTGCCCGCGTTGGGCGTCTCTATCTATATGTTCGGGCTGCGCTCTCTCCTGATCGTCGTGCTGACCTGCACGACGGCGGTGCTGTTCGAGTACCTGAGCCGCAAGCTGATGAAGCGCTACAACTCGATCGGCGACTTGAGCGCAGTGGTTACCGGTTTGCTGCTGGCCTTCAACCTGCCGCCGACCGTCCCCCTTTATGTTCCGGTCATCGGCTCGTTTGTCGCCGTCGTCGTCGTCAAGCAGATGTTTGGCGGCATCGGCCAGAATTTTGTCAATCCGGCTCTTGCCTCCCGGATCATCCTGACCTTGTCGTTTCCAGCGGCCATGACCCGCTGGGCGATTTTGGCCGGCCGGATCCCCGGACACGGCATACCCGGCACCGAGCCGATCGCCGAAGGCGTCGACCTGATCGCCACGGCGACGCCCCTGTACCTGATTCAGGCCGGTGAAACGGGCAGCGCGGTGATGCCGGGCTACCTGGACCTGTTTATCGGCTACAAGGGCGGCTGCCTGGGCGAAGTGTCGGTTCTGGCCCTTGCCGCCGGCGTCGTCTACCTGCTGATCCGGCGGGTGATCTCGCCCCTGATTCCGGTAACCTACATCCTGACTGTCGCCCTGCTGACGGCCTTGTTCGGACAAGATCCCCTGTACCACATGCTGTCCGGCGGCCTGTTCCTGGGCGCTTTCTTCATGGCGACCGACTATGTCACGTCGCCGCTGAGCAACAAAGGCAAGATCATCTTCGGCCTCGGCTGCGGCCTGATCACGAGCCTGGTGCGCTTGTTCGGCGGCATGACCGAAGGGGTCTCCTTTGCGATCCTCTTCATGAATATCCTGACACCGCACATCGACCGCTGGACGATCCCGGTGCCCTTTGGAGGTGTGCGACATGCCAAGTCTTAAGCCCTTTTTGCCTGCCGTCATCCTATGTGCCATCTGCCTCGTGACGACAGGGCTGCTGTCCCTGACGTTCGAACTGACCCGAGCCGAGCGGATGCGGCAAAGCGAAATCGCGGCCAATGCCAACCGGTTCGCCCTGTTCCCCGACGCGTCCGGCTTTACGACCCTCAGCCTGCCGGACGGCGCGCCGGATGATTTGGGTGAAATCATCCGGGCTGAGGGAGATAACGGCCAAGCGCTGGGTTACTTGTTTGTCGCCAGCAAGCGCGGTTACGGCGGCCAGGTGCCGGCGATGGTCGCCATCGATACCGAGGGCGCGCTTGTCGGCGTGCGGGTGCTGACGAACAGCGAAACACCTGGACTGGGCAAGAAAGTCGAGCAAGCTGCTTTCACGGGCCAATTTGTCGGCAAGCTGGCCGACACGCTGTTTGCGCTGGATACGTCGAACAGCCAGCTGCAGCCGCTGGACGCAATCTCCGGCGCGACCATCTCGTCACGCGCGGTCATGGAGGCAGTCAATGCCGCCATCGAGGGCTATCTGGCCCTGGACAAGGAGGGACAGTAAGCATGGCAGCCAAAAAAACCGTCAGTTTGGGCAAAGAGATCAGCAAAGGCCTGATTCTGGAAAATCCCGTTCTGCGTCTGATCCTCGGCACCTGCCCGACCCTGGCCGTCACGACATCGGTTAAAAACGGCCTGGGCATGGGGATCGCCGCTACCTTTGTCTTGTTGGGCTCCAACCTGGTGATCTCGTTGCTGCGCCGGGTGATTCCCGATAAAGTCCGCATCCCGGCGTTCATCACCGTCATCGCCGGCTTCGTCACGATCATCCAGCTGCTGATGGAGGCCCTCGTGCCATCACTCAACGAATCGCTGGGCATCTTCATCCCCCTGATCACGGTCAACTGCATCATCCTGGCGCGGGCCGAGATGTTCGCCAGCAAGCATGCTGTCCTTCCCTCCCTGGCCGACGGCCTGGGCATGGGTGCCGGCTATACGGCTGCCCTGATCCTGATGGGCACCATCCGGGAGATCATCGGCAACGGCACCTTCTTCGACCTGGGCATCCCCGGGTTGCAGGCCGGCGGCTATATCGAGCCGATGCTGATCATGATCTTGCCGCCGGGCGGTTTCTTCGTCTTCGGTATCCTGATCGCCCTGGCCAACAAGCTGTCTGACAAGGCCGGCAAGGAAACGCAGGAGGACGACACCATCTGCGCCGGGGCCATCTCCGACCAGACGGCCTGCCTGCTATGCGGCGGCTGCAGCTTCGGGCGCAGCGGCGTGCAAAACCAGCTGCAGGCCGACGAAGGCGTGCGCCGCATGGCAGGGAAAGCCAAACCGGACAAGTCAGGCGACGGAGGTGACAACGCATGAAAGAGATGCTGATTATTCTGTTCAGCGCCATCCTGGTCGACAATTTCGTCTTGTCGAAATTTCTCGGCATCTGCCCGTTCCTCGGTGTCTCCAAGAACCTGAAAACGGCGATGGGCATGAGCATGGCGGTCATTTTCGTCATGGTCCTGGCAACCGCCATCACCTGGCCGGTCTTCTACCTCCTGCTCGCCCCGTACGACCTGGGCTACCTGCAGACCGTCATTTTTATCCTGGTCATCGCCGCCCTGGTGCAGCTGATCGAGACCTTCCTCAAAAAGGCGCTGCCGCCGCTCTACCAGGCCCTGGGCATCTACCTGCCCCTGATCACGACCAATTGCGCCATCCTTGGCGTTGCCATCCTCAACATCGACCAGGCGTATGGCTTCGGTGAGTCCATGATCAACAGCCTGGGCGCGGGGCTTGGCTTCATGCTGGCGCTGTTCCTCTTTTCCGGGGTCAGGTCCAAGGTTGACCATGCCGACGTGCCGCGCTTTTTCAAGGGCCTGCCCATCACACTCGTATCCGCAGCTCTGGTCTCCATCGCCTTCTTCGGCTTCAAGGGCCTGATCGAGAACCTGTTCAGCTAATCGCTGAACGCCAGGAGGAAAGTCCATGTACCTGATCGCCATGTCACTCAATCTGCAATCGATTCTCGTACCGACGGCCATCGGCGGCGGCATCGCCCT
>LSQX01190430.1_pt6 | contig 13947 bp, 9 predicted proteins | sample 654561 | NCBI WGS metagenome assembly LSQX01 (sample SAMN04489861, study PRJNA283612) | anaerobic digester metagenome | isolation source: 4 biogas reactors fed with cattle manure at either 37C or 55C with and... | place: Denmark: Kongens Lyngby | collected 2014
TAACCGTCTCGATATCAGACCAGAAAGAAGTATCCGGAGCTCACGGAATTCCAATTGTTGCCGACAAATTGTTTGATGAAACAGATTTTAATGCTTTTGATATGATTGTGCTTCCCGGGGGAATGCCCGGAACAACCAACTTGAAGAATCATTTAGGACTTGCAGACCAAATCATCAATTACCATAAAGAAGGAAAGCTTTTGGGGGCAATTTGTGCCGCTCCGCTTGTTTTTGGAAATTTAAATATTTTAAAAAATGAAAAGGCAACCTGTTTTCCCGGTTTTGAAGACCAGCTAACCGGTGCTCAGGTAACAGGAAATGAGGTAGAAGTTTCAGGAAAAATCATTACCGGAAAAGGTGCTGGAGTTGCTATCCGGTTTGCTTTGAAAATTGTAGAAATTCTCAAAGGGAAGGTTTTTGCTGATGAATTGGCAAAAAAAATGATTGTTCCGGCAGATGAAAACTGAAGCACACACCACAGGGGAACTGGATTTGATAAGCAGCTCCACCCCTGCCCTACTGCTCTATTTCTACAACGACAGTTGTGCGCCATGTGTGGTATTGCGCCCCAAAATTGAGGAGTTGCTAAACGAATCCTTTCCATTGATGAAACACACATACATCAATGCTGCCCTCAATCCGGCTATTGCCGCATCTCACGGTGTTTTTTCCAGTCCGGCAATAATTGTTTTTTTCGATGGGAAGGAGACTTTCAGGGTCAGCTCAAATATCTCCGTTAGAGAATTGGCTGCTAAAATTAAACGGTATTATAATTTGATTTTTGAATAATTCATTGAAAACTAAAAGTTTTCACCTCTCCCCCACCAGATCCATTTCATCCAGCAGATAGCCTGCACCTGCAAATTTATCGATCAGGAACAGTGCATAGCGGATGTCGATGGAGATATTTCTCGATTGTTCAGGGTCATACATGATATCGCTCATGGTTCCCTCCCAGCAGCGGTCGAAGTTAACGCCTATCAGATGCCCTTTGCCATTTACAACCGGACTCCCCGAATTGCCGCCGGTGGTGTGGTTTGAAGCCGTAAAGCAAACCGGCAAATAGCCTGCTTCATCGGCATATTCTCCGTAATCACGCCGGTTATATAATATTTTCAACTGCTCCGGCACAGCAAATTCATAAATCTCAGGATTGTCTTTTTGCATAACCCCCTCCAAAGTCGTGTAATACTTGTACTTCAAACCATCATTGGGATTATAGCCTTCAACTTTCCCGTAGGCAACACGAAGGGTCAGATTGGCATCGGGATAAAGCTGCTCTCCCTCTTTCATCTGCATGATTCCGCCCATGTAAGTCTTCATCTCACGGTCAATAAATTTCCTGAGCTCTTCAACAATCGGAATAACATGAGCAGAACTGTGTGATTCCAGCTGATTATACAACCGCATAACCGGATCTTTTCGAAGCTTCAGCAGTGTTTTGGTATTTCCCTCTTTCAATAATTCCTCCAGCTTTAGGAAATCGGTAAGCAAAGAGCGCTGATAAACTTTTTTCAACAATTTCTCTTCAGTATTCTTTGCCAACAATTTATTCAGGTAACCGGGCAGCATTTTTGAAGGCAAATCTTTAGAAAGTAAGGGAATAAGGGCTTCAAAAAGCTGTTCGTCTATGGGCTGATGATAGTCTTTTGAGAAGGAACGTATAAATTCTGATGCGCTTTTCAACTCTCTGTCAGGTTGTTTTTCGGGATTTTCTTCTATTGCTATCAGGATATTTTCAATTTGTTTTGCCACCTTAAAAATTTCAATACCATTCCAGACAATTTCGGAATAGTAGTCATAAGCTTTGATGTAGTCCTGATACACATAATAGAGTACGCTAAAATTCTCAAACGTCTCTTTATATTCGTTTTCCCAAAGATTGTTTGCCTTTGCCCAATTCTCGAACTCTTTCTCAAATTCCTGCTTTTTGGCCACAGCATTCAATCGTCTTAACCCCATGATTTCACCCTGCCACTTTTTCCAGGCATTACTCACAGTTGCATGTTTTGCCGAATATTGGATACGTACTTTAGGGTCGGCTTCCATTGCTTTTCCATAAATCTCCAGTTTTTTATCCCGGATAGCAATGCGGTCAGGGTCGCGCTGGTTTTCAATAATATTCACCTCGTATGAAGGGATATACTGCATGGTGTTCCCCGGGTTGCCAAACACCATTGTAAAATCATCCTGCTGAATGCCTTCAAGTGAAACGGGAAAGTACTTTTTTGGGCGGTAGGGTAAATTTTCCGGCGAATAATCTGCCGGCTCATTGTTTTTGTCCGCATAAACCCTGAAAAGGGCAAAATCGCCGGTATGCCTCGGCCAGATCCAGTTATCGTCATCGCCGCCAAACTTACCTATTGATGAGGGCGGAGCCCCTACCAGTCTCACATCGCGGTAAACTTTATAAATGTATAAATAGTACTGATTGCCATAAAACAGCGGCTTCACCTGTGCCAGATATTTTCCATTCTTTGAAGCTTCGCGTTCAATCTTCATGCTGTTTTCCAATGCTTTTTTCTCACGTTCTTCGTTCTCAAGGTTTTCTGCACCTTCCAGAACCCGGGCAGTCACGTCCTGCATACTTTCCAGAAAACGCACGGTCAGTCCCGGATTCGACAGTTCTTCGCTTCTGTTCATAGCCCAGAAGCCATGAGTGAGATAGTCATTCTCCAGCGTACTGTGCGACTGAATTTGCCTGTAACCGCAATGGTGATTGGTTATCAGAAGCCCATCCGGGGAGATCATTCCCCCGGTACAACCCCCGCCAAAGACCACCACGGCATCTTTCATACTTGGATTATCTGTATCATAAACATCAGTGGCAGTCAGTTGAAAGCCCATTTCCTGCATTTCAGCCAAATTGAACTTTTCGAGAAGCAAGGGAATCCACATCCCCTCTTTGGCGGATAGTGAACACGTTAAGAACAGAACTAAAAGTAAGGCAAATATTTTTTTCATTTTCCGGTATTTTATTTCAAAAAAACAAAAATAGGAAAACCTGGCTATCCTGCCGAAATTTTATGACCAAATGAGTTTTATTGAAATACAAGATCTTTTGCTGAATTGTAACCAAGCTTAAACAGTTCTTTTGAATGGCTCAAACGAAAAATATCATAGCTGTTAATACCATCAGGTTCAATATAAACCGATGAATATTTCCGTATCTGCCTAATGTTGGCATTTGCATTCATATAAAATGTGCGGACTGCCACCTGAATTAAATTTTTGAATTTACCGTCCCTTTCAAGAGGATTGATATTTACGGTTACTATCTGCTCACAATCATTTTTAATGGGCTCAATGGGAATATTATCCAAAAGTCCGCCATCAACAAAATATTCCCCATCAATTTCCACAGGCGAAAAAACCACCGGAATCGAAGATGATGCCAAAACTGCTATATCCAACAGACCTTTGTTTTTATATTCAACAATCCCCTTGTTCAGATTGGAAACTGCAATAAAAAATGCAACAGGCAGGTCTTCAATGTTTTTGTAAGGAATCTCATTTTGTATTACCTCCTGCAGTCCGTTCAATTTCAGCAATCCATCCACCGGAAAATGGAGGTTGGTATATTTAAAAAACGTTCCGCTGCTGAAAATTTCCAGAATTTCTTCAGGTGATTTGTTGGCTGCAATGAAAGCACCAACAATTGCTCCGGCGCTTGTTCCGGATATCACATCGGGTCTGATCCCCTTTTCATAGAGTGCTGAAATTACGCCCAGGTGCGCAAATCCGCGTGTGCCGCCGCCACTAAGTACCAACCCTGTTTTAAATTTTTTCATTGAATTATATTAATTTTTCTCACAGACATCATACAAAATTTGCTAAAATCAAATCCTGCAAACTTCATAAAATTTCTTAGGAAAAGGTGTTTTTACATTTATGTGCTAATATCGTTGTCAAAATTGTTAAAAGCAACAATACAAGTCAGAAAAAAAGATAATATTTGCTATTTAGAATTTGTATTCACAAAAAGTCCATTAAAATGAAATATATACATTTATCCTTAATCTTGCTTTTCATTTTTTTACTGAATGGTTGTCAATCCCAACAAAAACCTCAAGCTCCCCTTCCGGGTTTTGAAAATTACGTAAATGCCTACACGAGTGGCAAAATATCAACCGGTTCATCAATTACGGTGCACCTCCTGCAGCCCGTAAGTCAAAAAAACATTAATCTGAAAAAGCTATTCACATTTTCTCCCGATATAAAAGGTGAAGCGCTGATAACCGGTGAGCGTGTGGTGGAATTCAGACCATTTGCTCCGTTAAAACAGGGAACCACCTACTCTGCCACTTTCAGGCTGGGTGAGCTGATTGATACCGAACCGCAATTCAAAGAGATGACTTTTCAATTTTCAACCCTTGAGCAGTGGTTTTCAGTCTCTTTCGACGGATTGCAAAGCCACGAAGGGGCTTCATTATCCCAAATGCAGTTTTCGGGCTGTCTGCTCACGGCAGATGATGCCCCGCCCGCCGAAACCGAGAAAATTCTTCAAGCCGGATATGAAGGCAAAAGCGTTCCCATACGGTGGAATCACGAACTTGCCGGCAGAAAACATTTTTTCACTATTGACAGTTTGCAGCGGTATCCCGGGAAAAAAGGGAAACTTCAGCTGCAATGGAACGGCAACCCGATTTCTGTACAGAAAAAAGGTGAAGAGACAATTTCCATTCCCGATCTGAATGTTTTTGAAATATTGGATGCAAAAGTAAATAACGAGCCTGAGCAGCACATTGAAATACGCTTTTCTGACCCCATACTGAAATCTCAGGATCTGACAGGCTTCGTGGTTTTAAACGAAGATGCGAACCTCCGGCTGACAAGTGAAGGAAACATCATAAAAGCGTGGCCGGAAAAGCGTCTGTCAGCCGAACACGATTTGACGGTTTTCAATGGAATTGAAAACATTAATTATGCAAAGCTGCCTGCTTCCGAAACTTTCCGGCTGCATTTCAGTGAAATGAACCCCGAAGTCAGGTTTATCGGGAAAGGGGTGATAGTTCCGCAAAGCGAAACCCTGGAAATTCCCTTTGAAGCCATAGCCCTGAGCTCTGTTGAAGTGCGTGTGGTACAGATTTTCAAAGAGAATATCCTCACTTTTTTCCAAGCCAACAATTACGACGGAAGCGCTGAACTGATTAAAGCAGGCAGGCTGGTTCATTCCGGCAACGTTGACCTGACTCCCAAGGAACCCGATGGATTAGAGAAATGGAACACCTATAAAATCAATCTGGCAGAACTGTTTCCCATTGAACAAGGGGCAATTTACAATGTGCAGTTGCGCTTTTTTAAAGAAAATTCCGTTCTTTCCTGTGGTGAAAATGATAAAGCAAGCCCATCGAAAAAAATCAGATCAGAAAAAAAAGAACCCTATCAAACAGAATGGGACTATCCCGGCTGGTATTTCAACTACTATTACCCGCCAAACTACAACTGGCAAGAGCGTGACAATCCCTGCCACGACTCCTATTACAACTCCGACCGGTTTGTTTCCAGAAATATTTTTGCCTCCCAGCTGGGCATTATCGCCAAAGAGGGACAGGATCACAAAATCACATTTGCCGTAACCAACCTGCTCACCACTGTTCCGGAGCAAAATACCGAGCTTCGCCTGTTTAACTACCAGAACCGGCACATGCAGACCTTAACCACCGATAATCAGGGTTTTGCATCTGCAACATTTGAAAAGAAACCGTTTTTTCTGATTGCTCAAAAAGGGAATCAGTTTGGATACCTCCGTCTGGACGACGGCAGTTCACTTTCCACCAGCAATTTCAATGTCGGCGGACAGGTTGTTACCGACGGACTGAAAGGATTTATTTATGGCGAACGTGGTGTCTGGCGTCCGGGCGACACGATTTACCTGAATACAATTATTGAAAAGGAGAATGCCGGGCTCCCTGAAAATTATCCCGTGCTTTTTGAACTGATAAATCCTTTGGGGCAAGTTGTTGATAAAAGGGTGCTCACAGAAAACATAAACGGCTTTTATCCGGTTCAGGTGAAAACCGCCGCCGATGCACCCACCGGCAACTGGCAGGCGCAGGTTACCGTTGGCAATGCAGTTTTCTCAAAAAGAGTAAAGATTGAAACCATAAAACCCAACCGGTTAAAAATAAAACTGGATTTGCCCAAAACCGCACTGACTCAAAAAACCGAAAGTATTCCACTGGAAGCTGCATGGCTTCACGGTTCGCCGGCGCGTTCACTGAAAGCCAAAGTGGATGTGCTTTTTGTAGAAAACAAAGCTTCATTCACGGGATTTGAACAATACACATTCACCGACCCTGCTTCATCCTTTTCACCAACCGAACAGGCTATTTTTGAAGGAAACCTTGGTGCAGACGGCAAAACATCGGTTCCGGTCGATTTTCAATCTGTGGAAGATGCACCGGGAATGTTAAAAGCATGGTTTACCACCCGCGTTTTTGAGCAGGGAGGCGACTTCAGCATAAATGTTGAGCAAGCCGCATTTGCTCCCTATTCCACTTTTGTCGGAGTAAAAATGCCGGCTTCCGAAGATAACTGGTACAAAACCGACACAGACTATCTTCCTGAGATAGTGCTGGTTGATGCTAACGGAAAAGCAGTTTCAGGCGATGACATCGAGGCAAGACTCTATAAAATTGACTGGCGCTGGTGGTGGGAATCCGGCGAAGAGTATCTGGCACATTACGTTTCGGGAAACTACTATCGCCCCGTGATTTCGTGGGATGTTAACAACGCATCGCACAAAACACAACTACAGCTGAATGTGAAATACAACAACTGGCAGGACAATGGCAGGTATCTGTTATGGGTGAAAAACCTCACCAGCGGTCACGCTTCCGGCGTCACCTTTTACATGTCGCAATGGGGTGCATGGAGAACAGAAGGGATGGCAGAAGGCGCCGCGCTGCTGTCTTTGCGCACCGACAAGGAAAAATACAATGCAGGTGAAAAAATTGAAGTAACCATCCCCTCTTCCAAAAGTGGAAAAGCACTGGTGAGCATTGAAACCGGAACCGGAATATCCGATATTTTCTGGGTCAACACCAAAGAGAAACAGACAAGCTTCACCATTGACGCCAAACCCGAAATGGCTCCCAACTTTTATGTTCATGTAAGCCTAATCCAGCCCTACGGGCAAACCGAAAACGATGCACCGCTGCGGATGTATGGGGTAATTCCGGTGTTGGTAGAAAACCCTGAAACCATTCTGAAACCGGCTCTTCAGGTTCCTGATGAAATTGAACCTGAGAAAGAATATACCATCAGGGTTTCCGAAACCAACCGAAAGGAGATGACCTACACGCTTGCAGTGGTTGACGAAGGACTTCTGGCTTTGACAAATTATAAAACACCCAATCCTCACTCCGAATTTTATGCACGCGAAGCGTTGGGGGTGAAAACCTGGGACTTGTATGACGAAGTTGCCGGTGCATACGGTATTCGGCTCGAAAAAGCTTTTGCCGTCGGTGGCGACGCTGACCTTGCTGTTTCCGGCGAAAAGGATGTGAGCCGGTTTAAACCTGTTGTTCAGTATGCCGGCCCCTTTACCCTGAAAAAGGGAAAAACAGCAACTCACAAGTTTAAAATGCCAAACTATGTGGGTGAAGTTAGAGTGATGGTGGTTGCCGGAAACAACGGTGCATTTGGCAATTCTGAGGCATCAGTTCCAGTGCGAAGCGGATTGATGATGCTTGCCACAGCACCGCGGGTGCTGGCTCCTGGTGAAGAGATACTGCTTCCCATACAGGTTTTTGCAATGAAGGAAAATGTAAAAAACGTCAAAGTAAAAGTGAAGACCAACCCGCTATTGTCGGTTGCAGAAGAAGATGAAAAGGAGATACGCTTTGAGAGAACCGGAGACCAGATGGCTTTTTTTAAACTTAAAGTAAACTCCGCAACGGGCGCCGGGAAAATTACCGCAGAAGCATTTAGCGGCAGCGAAAAAGCCAGCTATGAAATTAATATTGAAATTCGTAACCCCAATGCGCCTGTTACGGTGGAATCTTCTCAGATTGTTGAAGGAAATCAAAGCTGGGAAACACAATTACAGGTTCCGGGGAGAGCGGCTGATGCCAAAGCATGGATAGAAATCTCAGGTTTCCCTTCGATTAACCTGACAAAACATATCAACTACCTGATTAATTATCCGCACGGTTGTGCCGAGCAAATCGTTTCCACGGCACTGCCACAGCTTTTTCTGGAAGGACTAACCGAACTTTCTGACGAAAGAAAGCAGGAAATTGAGAAATATGTTCGGGCAACACTGCAAAAACTGCCAGCTTATCAGCTTCCTGCCGGTGGCTTTGCCTACTGGCCCGGTAGTGCCGTCGCCGATGAGTGGGCAACCAGTTATGCCGGACATTTTATGCTAATCGCTGAAAAATCGGGTTATACGCTCCCGGTTGGACTGAAAAGCAAGTGGTTATCCTTTCAGCAGACTGCTGCCAGGAACTACACCCCGTCAGAAAGCCTGATAGATGGATTCCCGGTGCAGAATTTTGATTTTATTCAGTCATACCGGCTCTACACACTTGCCCTTGCAGGGTCGCCCGATATGGGAGCAATGAACAGACTGCGCGAAAAAAGAGGCAAACCTGCCATCACATCGTGGCAACTGGCAGCTGCATATATTCTTGCAGGGCAACCTGATGCGGGAAAAAAACTGATTGCAGATTTAACCACATCCATCGAAGAGTACCGCGAACAAAGCGGAACTTTTGGCTCTGCACTGCGCGATAAAGCAATCATTCTTGAAACATTGGTCTTATCCGGAGAAAAAGAAAAAGCTTTTCGCTTGCTGCAAACCATTGCAAACGAGATGAACCAAAGCGGCTGGCTGAATACTCAGGAAACCGCATGGTGTCTGATGTCGGCTTCTTCATTTGCCCGTAAATTTGCGTCAGGTAGTGAAGAGACACGATTTTCATTAACAGTAAACGGAGAGACCACAAAACTCCGTTCAAAAATTCCGGTGATAAATATTCCGGTGGATTTGAAAGAGAAGAAAGATATTCAGGTGAATTATACCAACAACGGCAGCTCACCAAATTACGTGAAAGTGCTGGCACGCGGTGTACCTGCCGGTATCGACACTTCTTTCTTCTCAAATAATTTAGTGATGCAGGTGAAATATTACAATTCTGCAGGTGATGAAATTAATCCGCAAACATTGAGGCAGGGAGAAGATTTCAAGCTGGAAGTGACCCTGAAAAATCCCGGGATTTACCGGCATTATGAAAATCTGATACTGAATACGATTTTCCCTTCCGGATGGGAAATAATGAACCGGCGGATTGGAGATATTCCTCAGGAGGAATATCAAGATTTTGATTATCAGGATATTCGGGATGACCGGGTTTACACCTACTTCAACTTAGAGATGAATAGGCAAAAAACTTTTGTCTTTTATTTAAACGCTGCGTATGCCGGACGGTTTTATCAGCCTCCGGTGAACTGCGAAGCCATGTATGACCAAAGTGTAAGCGCTCAGCAACCCGGAAGATTCATTGAAATAAACCGGAACCAATAACGACATAGGATTCGCATCAGACCGGTTTTTTTGGGTCTGTACGACTGCTACCCCGGCATTGTGCCACAAGTGGCAGAACTATTTCATAAAAAATTTGGCGTAACAAAAAAGTGCGTTTAATATGTAATACAATCACATTTACAGCGGGCAAAAGAAACCTCATCATTACAGCTACTATTTTTATTTTGCTCTTTTTGGGATTTTGGTTCGCCGTTCCCCGTCCGCTGTTCAGCGTGCCGTTCTCGACAGTGGTTGAGAGCAGCGACGGGAAACTGCTGGGTGCGCGCATTGCTGTGGACCAGCAGTGGCGTTTCCCGGCTCCCGACTCCGTTCCCGTCAAATATGAGAAGTGCCTTCTGATCTATGAAGACCGCTATTTTCATGTTCATCCGGGTGTTAATCCGGTGGCGCTGGCAAGAGCGCTTGTTCAAAATTTAAAGGCACGGAAAACCATCAGCGGCGGCAGTACGATTACCATGCAGATTTGCCGGATGGCAAGAGGCAACAAACCGCGTACCTTAACAAACAAAGTCATAGAGATGATTTGGGCACTCAATCTTGAACTCCGGTACTCCAAAAATGAGATTCTCAATCTATACGCTTCCCATGCACCTTTTGGCGGAAATGTAGTGGGCATTGAGGCGGCTTCCTGGAGGTGGTATGCCAGACAGCCATCACAGCTTTCATGGGCGGAATCGGCAACGCTTGCGGTACTCCCCAATGCGCCGTCGCTCATCTATCCGGGGCGACTTGACCAGCGACTGAAACAAAAACGCGATTTTGTGCTGAAAAAATTGCTGCAAATCGGCACTATCGACTCCTTAACCTTCAGACTTTCAGTAGCCGAGCCGCTTCCTGAAAAAGTGAATCCTCTGCCGGCAAACGCCTATCACCTTACGGAAAGAGCCGCAAAAGAAAAGAGCGGACAACGTATTCGCTCAACCATTAACCACAGCCTGCAAAATGCAGTTACCGAACGCATGAACAGGCACAGAAAGGAGCTGGAAGCCAATCACATCTACAATATTGCTGTAGTAGTTTCAGAAGTATCCACGGGAGAGGTGAAAGCCTACATTGGAAATGTTTTTGACGGCGATAACTCCAAACACGGAAACAGCGTGGACATCATCCATGCTCCGCGGAGTACAGGAAGCATTCTGAAACCACTCCTATATTGCAAAATGCTTGACGACGGAATGATAACGCCGCAAATGCTGGTTCCCGATATTCCTATGCGATTTGGCGGATTCACACCCGTCAATTTTGACAGGGCATATAACGGCGCTGTTCCGGCTGCCGAGGCACTGGCGCGCTCACTAAATATTCCGGCAGTTCAAATGCTGAAGGATTACGGCATACCACCCTTCTATGAGTTTTTGAAAAAAACGGGAATGACTACTTTGAAGAAGCCCCCCGGACATTACGGGCTTTCCCTGATCTTAGGCGGTTCAGAGGTTACTCTGTGGGATTTGACCGGAATGTACACCTCTCTGGTAAATATTTTACGCAAATATGATGAACAGGATGGTTTATACGCAGCACAACCATTCAGACCGCTTGAGTGGGTCAAGAAAAATGAAGAACTGAAACCGGAAATATTAAAATCTGCTCAGCCGGTAATCCGTGCTTCAGCAATCTATGAAACGTTGCAGGCACTTCTTGAAGTAAAACGCCCCGACTCGGAAGCGGGCTGGCAAGCCTTTGCATCTTCGCGGAATATTGCATGGAAAACCGGCACCAGTTTTGGCTTTAGAGATGCATGGGCGGTGGGAATGACGCGCGATTATGTGGTTTCGGTTTGGGTTGGAAATGCCAACGGCGAAGGACGTCCGGGGCTCACCGGAATCAATGCGGCAGCGCCGCTTCTTTTCGATATTTTTGAATTACTACCCGCTTCCCGCTGGTTCAGAATGCCGGTTGATGAGATGGTTGAGCTTGACTTGTGTGTAAAAAGCGGCTATCGCGCCGGTGCAAACTGCGATTCTGTAAAAAAAGTGTGGCTCCCTTCCGGAAGCGTTGCCGGACTTTGTCCGTTTCATCAGAAAATTCATCTGGACGAACAGGGAGTACACCGCGTTAATGCGGACTGTTATCCGGTTGCCAAAATGACGCATAAAAACTGGTTCATTCTTCCCCCCGCCATGGAATACTATTATAAGCCGCGAAATCCGTTCTATTCTGTCCTGCCGAAACTGCTGCCCGGTTGTGTGGAAGAGATCGGGACTATGGAGTTTGTTTATCCCCGCGAATGGAACAACCTGTTTGTACCCACCGACCTAGACGGCACGCCCGGACATCTCATTTTTGAACTGGTGCACAGACAAAAAGGGTCATCTGTTTTCTGGCAAATGGATAATCAATACCTGGGAGAAACCAGAGGAATGCACCAAATGGCAGTTCACCCTGCCCCGGGCTGGCATATTCTGAATGTCACCGATCAGTCGGGGAACAGGCTCACACGGCGTTTCTACTGTCTTTCTGAGAGTTTGCAATAAATATTTATGGGGATATTTTTGATTAATTCAACTATTTATGCAAAATTTGCTCTTATTAAATAAAAAAATGAAATCCATGAAAAAATTAATCGTTCTTGTTTTAGTTACACTGTTTGCTTCAGCAATTTTTCAGACAACAGCCGCTCCGGTGAAAAAGGATATAACCGGCGAGTGGGTTTTTAAAAGTACCCATGCACCCTATGGTTACGACAAAGGAACCATTATCATCAACAGCAAAGAGGGAGAAATGTCCGGCGAAATCAAATTTTCGGAAGGAACAAAAGTGCCTATGAAAGATGTGAAAATAACAGAAGGTGTACTGACATTCACCATCAATGTGGAACACTACAACATACCTATTAAAGCCACCATTGAGGAAGGCAAACTGAAAGGTGTTGCAGAAACGCCCGATGGAAAAATCCCTTTTGAGGCAGCAAGGGCTGAGAAAAAGAAAAAAGAGTAACCGCAATTTTTTCTTAACAATTGGTTTAGTTCTCTCACCTGCATTGCAGGAAAAGAAATTAATATCTATAATTGCAAAAAAGGAAAACATGAATTACATATTTAGACATCACGGCCATCATTTCGGAACCTAATTTCTGGCAGGTCGGGATTGTTTATTGTAATTCTGAAAATATGAATAAGGCTTGCCATTAGGCAGGCTTTTTTTGTGAAATGGTTTTTAATAATTGATTACAGAAAAACAGAACTGATGGAAAAACTAAAAATTGCCATTCAAGCTCGCGGAAGGTTAAACGAAGAATCCATGAAACTGATTAAAGATTCAGGAATATCGCTGACCATCGGCAGAAGAAAACTGGTTTCCGAAGCGGTGAATTTTCCGCTTGAAGTGTTATTTCTGCGCGATGATGATATTCCGCAAACCGTTGCCGACGGAGTGGCAGATGTGGGCATTGTGGGTGAAAATGAGATGCTGGAAAAAGCCAAAAATGTAATGGTTGCCAAGCGGCTGGGATTCAGCAAATGCCGTCTTTCACTTGCGATTCCCAAATCGACAGATTACCCGGGTCCGCAGTTTTTCAGCGGAAAAAAAATTGCAACCTCCTACCCCAACATCCTCAATAAATTTCTCAGGGAGCACAACATTCAGGCTGATATTCATCTGATTAGCGGCTCGGTGGAAATTGCCCCCGGAATTGGCCTTGCCGATGCCATTTTCGATATTGTCAGCTCAGGCTCAACACTGGTGAGCAACCGGCTGAAGGAGGTGGAAATTGTTCTGAAATCTGAAGCGATACTCATTGCCAGACCCGCCCTTTCAGAAGAGAAGCAGGAGATTCTGGAGGAGCTGATTTTCAGATTGGAATCGGTGCAACGGGCTGAAGGGAAAAAATATATCCTGCTGAATATTCCAAATGAAAAGATTAATACTGTTGCCGGACTGCTTCCCGGAATAAAGAGTCCGACCGTTGTGCCCCTTGCACAGGAAGGGTGGAGTTCCATGCATTCGGTGATTTCTGAAAAGGATTTTTGGGATATCATCGGAAAACTGAAAAAAGCAGGAGCTGAAGGAATATTGGTGGTTCCCATTGAAAAGATGATTTTTTAAACACCTGATTCACAGAAATATATGCAGCAAGATAATATGAAGATTCACATAAATCCCGAAAAAAGGCAGTGGGCTGAAATTCTGAAACGCCCGGTAATGGATGTTTCGGCGCTTTTTGTTCCGGTACAGAGTATTTTGGACGAAATCCGGCAAAACGGAGACCGTGCCTTGCGAAAATATACTCTGAAATTTGACGGCACAGAGCTGTCGGATTTCAGCGTAACTGACGCTGAGCTTTTGGAAGCGGTAAATGAAGTACCGGAAGCCTTGAAAAATGCCATCAAAATTGCTGCCTCCAATATCGAAAAGTTTCATGCTTCCCAAAAAACGGAAATTCAGAAAGTTGAAAC
>LSQX01105437.1_pt3 | contig 13945 bp, 7 predicted proteins | sample 654561 | NCBI WGS metagenome assembly LSQX01 (sample SAMN04489861, study PRJNA283612) | anaerobic digester metagenome | isolation source: 4 biogas reactors fed with cattle manure at either 37C or 55C with and... | place: Denmark: Kongens Lyngby | collected 2014
AGACAATCTGACGAAAAATCTGACGGCGCAATCGCACAACAATCATTGTGCGGTGTTGCCCAAGCTTTTTTAAACAAAAAGTGATTTGTAAAAGGCACAGTGTTCCTATGCCCGTATTCTGCCGCGTATGACGTCTTTTGCCCGGTTGTTTATAATTTAAAATTAATTCAGTAAGAAAATATGTTATCATAAATGGTGGCTGCGCGCCGCCGTATTAACAGGTGGCGGCTTCGATACCGACAGTGCAAGCTTTATTTTCAAAACAGAGCGGGAGGAAAAATCATGCTGAAAGATTTGCTTAAAAAAACAAGAACCTTCAGGAATTTCGACAGGACAAAAAAGATTGACAGAGAGACTCTTTTAGAGCTTATAGCTCTGTGCAGGTACACGCCCTCGTCAGCGAACAAACAGCCTTTAAAGTTCGCGTTTGCATATAAGCAAGAGGACTGCGCCAAGATTTTACCGCTTCTTGCCTGGGCGGGATACCTGCCCGAAAACAAGCCGCCATACAAGGGAAACGAGCCGACGGCATACATTCTTGTTTGCTACGACACCGACATATCAAAGAACGCTCCTGAAATTGACATCGGCATATGCTCACAGGCAATTGTGCTTGGAGCGATGGAAAAGGGGATAGGCGCGTGCATGATAGGCAGCATGGACAAAGGCAAAATGTCAGAGGTTTTTTCACTCCCCGCCAACATAATCCCGCGCCTGATAATCGCGCTCGGCGCGCCGAACGAAAAAGTTGTTTTGACAGATGCGGAAAACGGCGATATAAAATACTACAGGGACGCGGACGACACGCATTTTGTTCCGAAGCGGACGCTTGGCGAGATACTCCTTCCGGAAATTTAAGTTTGGGGACGTTAATTTATGCACGATCCGATAAAAATAATTCTTCTCGTTTTCACGGCGCTGGCGATAGCCGCCGCCTCAATGTTTTGTGTAAAAATGAAAAGCTCAAGACGCTCGTCAATAGCTCTTGTGACTGCCGTGTCGCTTTTTTTCGCCACCATCTTTTTTTATTACGGCTACAGCGATATGCCGGAAATAGAGCTTGTCGGCGGCAGTGATGTGACTGTCGAGGTTTTCGACAATTATAAAGAGCCGGGATATACGGCGCTGTTTAACGAGGTCGACATAACAAAAGACGTAAAAGTTTCGGGCGATGTAGACACGGAAAAAACAGGCGACTACACAGTCAGATACACCGCAAACATGCTTTTCGGACGCGCGGTTAAAAGGCGTACCGTCCATGTCGTCGACACTGTGGCGCCTGTAATCGAGCTTTTGGGCGGCGAGGAAACGTGGATGATATATGACCCCGACGAAATTGACTTGGGCAATTTTACGGCATATGACAATTACGACGGCGACATAACGGCAAAAACAGTTGTTTCAACGCACAGAAACGGCGACTGTATTACAGTCAGCTATCTTGCCGCCGACTCCTCAGGAAACGAGGCGCACGCGACAAGGACATTTGAGGTCGGACATTTGGGAATCCCGAAGATTTACCTCAAAGGCTACAGCTCCATAACGCTGCGCAGGGGCAGCCCGTACACGGAGCAGGGCGCGACGGCGTTTGACAGCGCCGGCAGAGACATAACGGACAAGATTTCCATTTCAGGCAAGGTTGATTCAAGCGACACAGGGATATACAGGGTGACATACTCCGTATCAGACGCACAAAACAACGAAGCGTCGGTGCTGCGCATCATTAATGTTGTAAGTGATGATTACGGCAGGGGCGACATGGTCTATTTGACGTTTGACGACGGACCGAGCAGAAACAACACACCTAAAATTCTTGACATATTAAAAAGATATTCAATTAAAGCCACCTTTTTTATAATAAACTTTTCTGATGACGAGGGCGACATAATCAGGCGTATGCTTGACGAGGGACACACTGTCGGAATTCACGGCTATTCTCACAGATATACGAACATTTACGCGTCGGAGGACGCTTTTATGGAAAACGTTAAAAAGCTTGAGAGCAGGATTTATGACGTTTCAGGCGCAAAAGTGAAGTTTTTGCGTTTCCCCGGCGGCAGTTCAAACGTTGTCAGCAGCTTTAATCCCGGCATAATGTCAAGGCTGACAAAAAAAATGACGGATGAGGGCTATGTTTACTTTGATTGGAATGTTGAAAGCGGCGACGCCTTGGCAAAAGTCGCCGACAAGGATGTCATAGTCAACAACGTCATAAACGGGCTGGAGCACGGCAGAGAAAATGTTGTGCTGTTTCACGATTCGATGGAAAAGACAACGACAGTAAAGGCGCTGCCGGAGATAATCGAATATTGCCTTGACCAAGGCTATACTTTTGCCTCAATAACAGATATCACAGTGCCGGTTGTTCACCGGGTAAAAAACTGACAAGTAAAAGCGAATGGAGTGATGATGCTTGAACAGCAAACACAAAATCAGCTTTTTTTCACTGCTCATCGCCGTTTTGATATGCTTGTTTCCCGCGTCCTCATGCATTTCACACACCGCGGCAAGGGAAAACGGTTTCGGTGTGATAACACGCGTCAAAAAAGTGTCCTCCGGCGGATACACAGAGGAGATTTACATTGACGAGCAGGGGAACACGATAGAGATGATGTCGTCAAGCGGCAAATCAATTTGCCGAGGAGCGGCGGGCGCATTGCCGACAGCTTTTGATTCGCGCGATTGCGGCGCTGTCACAGCCGTGAAAAACCAAGGCGAGTCGTCTTGCTGCTGGGCGTTCGCGGCGATGGGCGCCGTAGAGTCGTCTATGATTAAAAAAGGACACGCCGATTTAAATTCCGCTGACTATTCGGAATCGCATCTGATATGGTTCGCGAACAATCAGCGCACATCCGACACGTCCGACACCACATACGGCGACGGCGAAGATTTTGAATCGCCTTTTGACAGGGGCGGCAACTGGTTTGACGCGACTTATGTTTTGGCAAGGGGTTCGGGCGCGGAGCTTGAGACAAACAAGCCGTTTTACGGGAGAAGGCAAGATTTCGGCTTGATGAGCTGCGGCGAATCCGACAGATATGTTTCATACGCGAGGCTTACCGATACAGACATCCTTGCCCAAAGAAACGAGGATATAAGCGATGAAACAGTCAAGTCGGCGATAATGGACGGCGGCTCAGTCGTCGGGTCTTATTTTCACAACGCGGCGAGATACTGCTACGGCATCGGTTACACCTCTTATTATCAGTCGACAGAATCGACGACAAATCACGCCGTGCTTATAGTGGGATGGGACGACGGCTATTCGGCGGCACAATTCAACTCCGCTTGCAGTCCGCCGGGGGACGGCGCCTGGCTTTGCAAAAACAGCTGGGGCGAGAGCTGGGGCGACGACGGATATTTTTGGCTGTCATATCATGAGCCGTCTTTAAAAAACATTGCAAGATACACAGCCGCCGCGCCTGACAAGTTTGACAACATATATCAATACGACGGCGCAGGATGGGGGCAGGCGATTTTTGTCTCCGGATTTTCAACGGCAAAAACGGCGAACATTTTCACATCGTCAAAGGACGAGCTGCTGACACACGTCGCTTTCAGCACGTCGATCAACACCCCTGTCAGATATGAAATAAACATATACATAAACGTCAAGGGCGCGACAGACCCGACAAAGGGGACAAAGGTCGTTTCAGCGACGACTTCCGGAGTTGCCGACTTTATGGGATTCCACACGGCGGAGTTGTCCGAGCCTGTGGAGCTGACAGGCGGACAAAGATTTTCGGCGGTTATAATGATGACTGACGAGACGGGCGAAAATATGCGTGTTCCCGTCGAGGGAAACAGCTCCGTTTACAGCAGCGCCGCGGGTGTCAGTTTTTTCGGCGCAGGCAGCACTTGGTATGACACATCGCAGAGCGGATTCAACAACACCTGCGTCAAGGTCATGACAAGGGATTACCATGAGGAGATTACAATAAGCTCGGCAGAGGGCGGCGGCATAGTCATAGACGACGAAAACGGATATATTTACGGAATTGAGCCGGGGACTGCTTTCGGCGCGCTGTCAAGCTTAATAACAGTCAGCGGCGGTCACATAGAGCTGGGCGACGGCGTAACGGTGGGCACGGGTGTGGAGCTGAATGTCATATCCGACAACGACGGCAGTGTCTTTTGCACCTATATTTTAGTAATTTTCGGCGACATTAACGGGGACGGCTACATTTCTGCGACAGATCTGACATTGTTAAAAGCTCATTTGTCGGGTCAAAACCCGATAGCGGCAAATTCCGCACACGGCTTTGCCGTTGATTTGAATCGCGACGATGTCATAACACAAACTGACTACACATTGCTGAACTCTGTCATAAACGCTTTGACATCAATAGATCAATCGACCGGAACGGTGTTTTAATATGCTTCATTTTATTTTAGGCAGAGCCGGTTCAGGCAAAAGCACAAGAATCAGGTCTCTTTTAAAAGAATATGCCGACGCCGGGGTAAAAGGTATGACGCTTATAGTCCCGGAACAGGCTTCGTTTGCGTCAGAGCGTGAAATGCTTCGCCTGCTCGGGCCGCGAGATGTCGAAAAAGTCGATGTTCTCAGTTTCACAAGGCTTGCCGAAACTGTTGTTTCGCACAGTGCCCGCAAGAAGCTGCCGAAAATTGACGACGGCGGCAGAGCGGTGCTTATGAGCATGGCGCTTGAAAGCGTCGCCGAAAGGCTTAATGTATATAAAAGGCACGGCAAAAGCCTGTCTGTCGTAAAAGAGCTTTTACAGATTTCGGAGGAATTTAAAAGATGCGCTGTCACAACTTTCGACCTTTTAAAGGCGTCAGGCGCGATGGAGCAGTGCCTGCTGAAGGACAAGCTTTATGAAGTGTCTGTCATCCTTGAAGCGTATGACGCGCTTATCGCACAGCGATTTGAGGACGACCGTGACCTTTTGACGCTGCTTTGCGGAGAATTGCCCGAAAGCGGCTTTTTTAAAGGCTCTGTCGTCGCGATTGACGCGTTCAGCGGGTTCACACGCCAGGAATATATGGTAATCGAGCGTATGCTTTCACAGGCAAGCGAGGTGTATGTTACGCTTTGCACAGACGATATCTTCGGCGGCAAGGGCGGCGCGTTTGAATACATCAAAAGCACAGCCGCAAAGCTTATTTCGGCGGCAAACCGCGCGGGCGTTCCCGTCGCCGCTCCTGAAAAGCTTTCTAATGACGACTTTTATAGCAAGCCGGAGGAGCTTGAGGCGCTCGACCGCCGCCTTTTCGCCGCGGACGCGAAGGTTTATGAGGGATGTGCCGACGCCATAACTGTCTGCTACGCCGACAGCGTATATGACGAGTGTTCATACATCGCCGCCGAAATCAAAAGACTCCTGCGTGAGGAGGGATACCGCAGCCGCGAGATAGCCGTCATAGCCCGCGACGCGGGCAGATATGAAGCGGAGCTGAAATCGGCAATGATGAAATGCGGCGTGCCTGTTTTTGAGGACAGGCGCCAGCCGATTGTCAATCAGCCGCTGATAACCCTCATACGCGCCGCGGCAGACATTGCTGCCAACGGGTATAATTGCGACAGGGTAATGCGCTTTTTAAAAACTAATCTGACAGGCATACCCGAAGAAGATATATGCGAGCTTGAAAACTACGCCCTTATGTGGGACATAAGCGGCGACAGATGGGTTTCGGACTGGGACGACCATCCGGACGGATTTGGCGTCGAAACGACGAGTGAGAGCCTTGATAAAGTCGAAAAGATAAACAAAATCCGCTCAAAAGCGACAGCCCCTGTCGATAGATTAAGAAGGTCAGTTTCCGACGCGGACGGCAAAGAGTTTTCGGCGGCGATATACAAAATGCTTGAGGAGCTGGATGTCGGCGAAAACTTAAAAAAGCTTGCCGTATATCTTGAGGAAATAGGCGAGCCGGTGCTTGCGCTTGAGCAGGAGCGCGTGTGGGAAATGGCGATGGATATGCTCGACCTAATCTTTACGACAGTCGAAAAGTCAAAGCTGCCGCCAAGGCGGTTTGCGGAATTGCTCGATATAATCATAGGCACAAAGACATTCGGAAGCATACCGCAGGGGCTTGACGAAACAGCGATAGGAAGCGCGGACAGAATTGTCACGTCGTCACCGAGAGTTGTTTTTGTCGTGGGTTCAAATGACGGTGTTTTCCCGAAGGACCCGGTTATGAGAGGCATTCTAAACGACGCGGACAGAAAAAAGCTTCAGGATGTCGGGCTTGAGCTTTACGACTTTGGCGAATACAGAGTCGTTTCGGAGCGTTTTCTTGTTTACAAAACACTTTGCGCCGCGTCCGAAAAGCTCTACGTCACATATCCGCTGGCAGATTTCGACGGTTCCGCCGCCGCCCCGTCTGAATTTGTTCTGCAAATAAAAAGGCTTTTTCCGAACGCCGCGCAGCACAGCGCCGCTTTGTCGGCTCAAAACTCATTGCCCGAGGGCGTCGCCCCGGCGTTTGAATATATGTGTCTTAACATGAAAAGCGGCGGCGAGGTTTACACAGCCGTCAGGAGTTGGCTCGGACTAAAAGAGGAATACGGAGCAAAGCTTGCGGCGCTTGAAAGAATCGCCGAAAATCAGCCGTTTGAAATATCTGACACAGATGTTTCAAGAAAGCTTTTCGGCGACAATTTATATGTTTCCGCCTCAAAGATTGAAACATATTTCAGCTGCCCTTTCAAATATTTTTGCAAATACGGCATTTTTGCAAAGCCCGACAAAAAGGCAAAGTTTGATCCGTCCCAGCAAGGCAGCGAGATACATTTTGTTCTGGAAACGATTATACGCGCCTGCGGCAAAGACGGGCTTTTGAGCATGACGCCCGACGAGCGCGCGTCCGAGGTGTCGCGGCTTCTCAACGAATATCTGTCAGACCGTCTTTCAGGCGGTGAAAAAAACAAAAGATTTGAGTATCTTTATCGGCGGCTTTCAAAAACCCTTTGTGAGGTTCTTGAAAGGCTTGTCCTTGAGTTTGGTGTGAGCAGCTTTGAGCCGGTGGATTTCGAGCTGAATATTAACAAATACGGCGACATTGAGCCTTACGAAATTAAGCTTGACAGCGGCGAGACTGTGTGCGTTACCGGCCGCGTGGACAGGGTGGATAAATTTGACGACGGTGACAGGCGCTATTTAAGGATTATCGACTATAAGTCCGGCGGCAAAACATTTTTGCTCTCCGACGTGCTTAACGGGCTTAACCTACAGATGCTGGTTTATCTTTTTGCAATCTGGAAGAACGGCGAAGGAAGATATGGGGGAAAGGTTGTTCCGTCAGGCATACTTTATATGCCCGCCAAAGCCGCTTTCAAGAAAGTGGAAAGAGACGCCGAGGATGATGAAATTTCGCTTCAAAAGGCGAAAAGTCTCAAGATGGACGGCATGCTCCTTAAAGATGAGCTTGCGATAACGGCGATGGACAATACAGGCGGCGGCGTTTTTATTCCCGCTTACTTTACAAAGACAGGCATTCTGAAAGGCACGCTGATAACGCTCGAACAGCTTGAAAGATTAAGGGCGGCGGCGGACAAATTGATTTGCGAAATGGCGTCCGCGCTGCACGGCGGGCTAATTCCCGCGTTGCCCGCCAAGATAAAAGGAGACGAAAAAAGCGCCGCGTGCGCCTATTGCGAATATAAAAGCGTGTGCAGGCACGAGGACGGCTTGCCTGTCAGGGAAATCGACGGATACAATCACGAAGAAAGCCTGAAGATTCTTGACTCAAAGGAGGCTGAAAAAGATGTGGACGACTGAGCAAAATCAAGCCATCACGGCGCGGGGCGGCACGCTTCTTGTCAGCGCGGCCGCCGGCTCCGGCAAAACAAGCGTCCTTGTCGAGCGTGTCATAAGCCTTCTCACAGACGAGCAAAAGATATGCCCGGCCGACAGCCTTCTGGTCGTCACCTTTACAAAAGCCGCCACGGCTCAGATGAAAAGCCGCATAACGGAAGCGCTTGCCAAACGGCTTTCCGAGGAGCCGGAAAACGCACACCTCCGCCGCCAACAAATGCTTTTGCCGTTTGCGAAGATTTGCACGATTGACAGCTTTTGCAACGATTTGGCGCGCGAAAACTTTCATGAGCTTGGAATAGACCCCGACTATAAAATCCTTGACAATCATGAGAGCATGCTGTTGAGGGAAGAAGCGGCCGCCGAGGCGCTTGAGGAGATGTACGCAAAATCATCGCCGGAGTTTGAGGAGCTTGTAGAGCTGCTTTTCAGGGGGCGCGACGACAGGGAACTGACGGATACGATTTACACGCTTAACAATATCGCGGGCGCTTACCCGTTTCCGGAGGAATGGCTTGACTCACTTTATGAGCCTTTCACAAGCGGAACGCCGCTCATGAAAAGCGGCTGGGGGAAAATAATAGCGGAGAAGTCAACGGAAGCGCTGAAATATTGTGTTTCTGTCACAGAAAGCCTCATAGAAAAAGCAGGTGCGGAGGAGGAGCTTGTAAAAGCATATGTTCCGACTTTGGCAAGCGATATAATTCTTTATGGCGAGCTTATGAAAGCGCTGAAAAAGGACAATTGGGACGATGTGCGCGAAACGATGTTAAAAGGCATTGTCTTTAAAAGTCTCGGCAGAGTTCCAAGAGGATACGAAACACCGTTGAAATCAAGTGTCATTAATTCAAGAGATAGACTTAAAAAGACAGCAAAAAAGCTCGGCGAATATTTTTGCGTTTCAGAGGCGGAAAACGATGAGGACATGGAATATTGCGCGCCGATAGTTAAAAAGCTTGCAAAAACTGTTTTGCTTTTCCGAAAAAAACTTGCCGTTTTAAAATCGAACTCAAACTCATATGAATTTTCAGACATCAGCTCGTTCGCGCTTTCTCTTTTAATAAAAAAGGACGGCGGAAAAAATAAAAAGACAAAGCTTGCCGCCGAGCTGTCAGAACGCTTTACGGAAATATTGATAGACGAATACCAGGACATCAACGAAGCGCAGGATCTGATTTTTCAGTCAATTTCAAATGACGGCAAAAATCTTTTTATGGTCGGCGACGTCAAGCAAAGCATATACAGATTCCGCCAAGCGATGCCGGAGCTTTTTCTTAAAAGAAGGGGCGAGACGAGCCGGTTCGACGGCGTCAGCTTTCCCGCGACAATAAGGCTTGACAAGAATTTCCGCAGCCGCGACGGTGTGACATCCGCGGTAAACTTTATATTTAATCAGATAATGAGCGAGCGCGCCGGTGAAATAGATTACAAAAACAAAGAGGAGCTGACTGCCGCCGCGCAATATCCCGAAACGAATCATCCATGCGCGCAGGTGCATATTGTGGATATGTCCGAAGCGGAGCAAGGCGGCATAAGGGATGAAGCGGCGTATGTCGCGCTGATGATTGATGAAATGCTGGCGGACGGGCTGACAGTCGGCACGAATGACAATGTCAGGGCGGCGACTTTTAAGGACTTCTGCATACTTCTGCGTTCCGACAAGGGGCGTGCCGCCGTCTTTACAGAGGAGCTTTTAAAGCGGGGAATCCCGGCGAGCGCCGAGGTCTCCGGCGGGCTTTTGTCCGCTCCGGAAGTCATGTTTATCATCTCACTGCTGCAAGTCATAGACAACCCCGCCCGCGATGTTCCGCTGATTTCAGTTATGCTGTCGCCTGTTTTCGGCTTTACGCCCGATGAAATTGCAAAGCTGAGGATAGACGACAGGGTGTCAAACATTTACACATGTCTTCGCGGTGCAGAAAACCAAAACAAAAAGGCGGCTGATTTTCTCGGTGAGATAAGGCGATTCCGAAGTCTTTCGGCAATGCTGCCGCCCGGTGAGCTGGTGCGCAGGCTCTTTGAGGAAACAGGGTTTCTTGCAATAGCCGGTTCGATGAGGGGCGGTCAGGGGAGACGGGCAAACCTCCTGCTTTTTCAAAATCTTGCGGCAAAATACGATGAATCGGGTCATAACGGACTGCCGGGATTCATGCGCTTTATCGGCAGGATAGCCGAAAGCGGAAAGGATATTGACGCAAGCTCGGCAATCTCGGACACGGCGGACGCCGTCAAGGTCATCACAATACACAAAAGCAAGGGGCTGGAGTTTCCTGTTTGCATACTTGCAAACTGCTCGGGCAAGATTAACGACAGCGACTTAAAGAAAAACTACATAATCCACCAAAGGCACGGCATCGGCATAATAAGGCGCGAGCCGGAGAAGTTTATTCAGTACAACACCGTTTCAAAGTTAGCCGTCAACATTGCCGCCGAACAAAGCGCGAAAAGCGAGGAGCTGCGGGTGCTTTATGTGGCGCTGACGAGGGCAATGGAAAGGATAATCATTGTTTCATCGCTTAAAAATCCTTCCGCCAACCTCCTGAAGCTTTCGGCAAACGCGGTCGGCGACTCTGTGCCGCCGTTTGCCGTCACCGGCATGGGAAATTACGCTGATTGGATACTGTCGGCAATGCTGCGCCACCCGGACGCGCAGGCATTCAGGGAAGCCGCCGGTGTGGATTTGCCTGTTTTGCAAAGCGGCGGCAGAATAAAGGCGGTTATCTCAAAACCGCCCGCCGACGGCGTTAAAGCCGCTTCGGAAGACAAAAAAATCCGGCCGCAAGTGTCTCCCGAGCTGTTAAGCGAGGTTGACAAGCGGCTGTCATACAAATACCCTTACGAACCGCTGTCGGCTGTCGTCGCGAAGCAAGCCGCCTCACAAATTGACTCGAAGGGAATCGACACTGAATTTTTTGCCTCGTCACGCCCCGCGTTTATGAGCGGCAAGGGCATGACCGGGGCGCAAAAGGGAATCGCGTTTCACACATTCATGCAGTTTGCCGACTATGGCAAAGCATTTAAAGGTGTTGGAAACGAAATAAAACGTCTTGTGGCGGAGGGCAGGCTGACGGAGCGCGAAGGGGATTCCATAGACGTCAAAAAGGTCGAGACCTTTTTCAAAAGCCGGATAGCCGTGAGGATGCTTAACTCCGGAAAGATTTTCAGGGAAAAGAGGTTTACCTTTTCAAAAAAGTCCGGAGAAATGTATGAGGGTTTGGCGGGGGATTCCGCCGATGAGGAGATAATCATACAGGGCATGGTCGATTGCGCCTTTGTTGAAAACGGCAAGCTTGTGATTGTTGACTACAAGACTGATACGGCGCCGACGGAAAAAATAAAAAGTCAATATTCGGCGCAGCTCGGCATTTATCGCGAGGCGATGGAGAAGGTCACCGGGCTGAAAGTAAAGGAAGCGGTGATTTATTCGTTTGCCCACGGCGCCGAAATTCAAACACCATGATTTTGTCCGTAATAAGCGCCTTTGCCGTGCTTTCGGAGAAAATGCCTGTCGATAAGCGCCTGCGTCACGCTCGATTTCGTGTTTTGCGGCATTGACACAGTATGCCATGCCATCATGGCGACTTCCTCAAGGGCGGCGGCGTTATAAACGGCGCCGCCGCAGTCTTTCCCCCATGCAAACGCGCCGTGTAAACGCACAAGCGCCGCAGGAATGTCCATGGGGTCAGTTTCGGCAAAGGCCTCGGCAATGACGGCGGCAGTCTCCTTTTCGTATTCGCCGCGTATCTCCGCAAAGGTCATCTCTCTTGTGCATGGTATAGGACCATAAAAGCAATCGGCGTGAGTCGTGCCCAGGACAGGTATCGAAGCGCCCGCCTGTGCCCAAATTGTCGCCCATCGTGAATGTGTGTGGACGATGCCGCCGATTTTCGGGAAAGCCTTATAAAGCCCGCAGTGTGTCGGCGTGTCTGAGGACGGGTTAAGCGCCCCCTCGACTTTTTCGCAGCCAAGGTTCATGACAATCATTTTTTCGGGGCAAAGCTCGTCATACGGCACGCCGGACGGCTTTATTACAAACAGTCCCTTTTCGCGGTCTAAGCCGGACACATTGCCCCATGTGAAAACCGAAAGCCCCAATTCCGGCAGCTTTTGGTTCGCCTTGCAGACACGTTTTTTAAGTTCTTCAAGCAAATCTTCCACTCCGTAACAGATTGAATTTGACGGCTTTGTTTTTGAATCTGTGCAAGCGTATTGCCGCCGAAAAAGAGAAAAGCAAAACACCCGCCGCTTGTTCAAATCATTTTATCAGCCGTCCGCGTGCCTTCGCTCGTTCAGCTCTTTCAGGATTCTTTCATGCTCTTTGTCTGAAAGCGCATAGTTCCATGTCGGCAAGACAGAAAGTATGCAGCCGATCGCTGGCGGAATGGACACAAGAAAGAACATAATCATCATAAACGGCTCAAATTCGGGGTTGTCTCTTGCTATGCCCACCTGCATAAATTGGACGACGGCCTCTCTCTTTTCTTTTTGGAAATCAACAACAAAATAAGCAATCGAGCTGATGATTGTCGCGATGCCTGTCGAGAGCTTTGTCACAAACGATTGTCCCGAAAAGAAAACGGCGTCGGGGCGCAAGCCGCTTTTATGCTCCTCATAGTCGATGCAATCGGCAATCATATATGACTGGAGGATGGATGTGGCGCCGATTGAAAGACCGGCGAAAGTGAACATAACGGAATAAATTGTGAGAAAAAACGCCGATGTCACGTCGTGGTTTTGCGCGGCTTCGTAACAGACAAAAATAAGAGCAAAAGGAATGGCGCTGATAAGGTTTGACCAATTATAAACATGCTTTTTTTCAAACTTTTTAATAAGCGACGGCATAAACAGTATCACGGCGAACTGACCGATAAAAAGTCCCACGCCGAGAATGGCGTAATATTTAAAAATCTGCCCGGAATCGTTGTTTGCGTAATAAAAATTGACCAACGTCAAGGCGACAAGCATTATAAGGTTTTTCGGGCTGTTGAGGATGCCCGATATGAGCAGCTGGCGAAAAGGCTTGTTGCTCCACATAAGCTTAAAGTTTTCGGCTATGCCGTTTTTCTTTTCGCTTGCCGCGATGCGTTCACGCGTAAAAATCCCGACAAGCTGGAAAAGTATGCTGCCGATTATGCCGAATGCCACCGCCGCCACAAGGAAACCGTAGCGCTGACCTTGATTGAGTGCCTGCGCCGCGGGGAGGTGGCTGAAAACTTTGGATTGCAGCGTTTTCCCGATTTCGATGCCGACAGGCTGGATGGCCAAAAGCGTCACGCCGCCGCCGATGCCGGCAAACACTCTGGCAAGTGAAAGAAGCTTGTTGCGGTGCTTGTCGCTTTCGGTCATAACGGCGGTGATGCCCCACAACGGTATGTCGCCGACGGTGTAGCACATTCCCCACATGACATAAGTAAACGCCGCCCACGCGATTATTGCCGTGTGATTCGCGCCCGGCGCCGTGTAAAATCCAAAGTTTGTAAAGCAAAGCACAGTTATTATAAGAATGGGAATCGGGCAAAAAAGAAGATATGGGCGGCATTTGCCCCATTTTGTCCTTGTCCTGTCGACAATTGTGCCCATCATGGGGTCGTTAAACGCGTCCCAAACCCTTGCCAAAGTCATGATTGCCCCGACTGCCAACGCGGGCAGGAAGATTACCGACTCATAGTAATATTGAAGCCCCGCGCCGATGATGTTATAAATAATGTTTTGCCCCGCAAGCCCTAAGAGATAAATGTTGCGCTCTTTGATGGTATAGGTGCGAATTCCGTCGTATTCTGTTTTTTTCATCGAATCTTCCTCTCCGCTCATATGAATTTATAATAACTCAATTAACAATTTATTTCAACAAAAACTTTAAAAAGAGTTGAAGAACATGTCTTTATGTGATATTATTTCTCATGTAAATCAATCAGCGCCCCGGCATTTGCGGGGGCGCGTCTCATAGCGCGCAGGCATAATCCGCGGTGTTGCCTTAAAGACTGATTATTAAAATTTCAAAATAAAGGGGAGCAAAAAATGAAGATTTCAACACAGACCGAAACCACGGCGCAAAAGCTTGGCGAGGAGACTGCCATTAAATATATTGCGCAGGCCGGTTTTGACGCCGCCGATTTTTCAATGTTCGGGATGCATGACAATGACGACATGCTCAACCGCGACAACTT
>LSQX01111446.1_pt1 | contig 13944 bp, 13 predicted proteins | sample 654561 | NCBI WGS metagenome assembly LSQX01 (sample SAMN04489861, study PRJNA283612) | anaerobic digester metagenome | isolation source: 4 biogas reactors fed with cattle manure at either 37C or 55C with and... | place: Denmark: Kongens Lyngby | collected 2014
AACCCTCGGTTCCGAAGACCGATGCGCTATCCAGTTGCGCCACGGGCGCGTGTGCTTCGGCCGGATGACCATACCGGCCTCGAATCCCACATCCCGCCCCCCGAAAAGCAGGAGGATGCAGCGGGGATTTCAGGTCATCATAACGGCCGGCGGCGGGTCCGCCAAGATGGGCCGATGGCGGGAGGCGGGATCGGAACGGCTTGCACTCCGTTAAGAGGCGGAGGCCAGGGCTGGATTGCCTCGCGGGAAGAACCGACGATTCTCAGCCCCGCGATCCGCGTCAAGCGGATTTCCGGGGCTCCCCATCTCCACCGGGCAGGCGGCGACCATGTCTTCTGCCCCTGTCGGGAAGTGGCGGTGCCGAGGTGGCGGCGTCCACGGGGCGTCTCGCCCCAATGGCCCGCGCAGCAGAAAGGAGGGCCTTCACCTGTTTGCGTTCAGCGGTTCGGGCTGGCCGTGCGTGTCCGCCAAGGCGAGCGAGAACGCGGCGTCCAGCGGCACGCGGTCTCTCAACTCGGAAAAGGCGCGCGAGGTCCAGTAATCGAGCCGGGCAAGCTGGGGCCACTCGGCGGTCTGCTCCAAAAGGTCGGCGATCTGCTCGTTCGCCTCCTCCGCAAGTTCGCCAATTGCCGCCAGGTCGCGATCCCCCGGCGGTCGCGCCGCTTGCGGGGGCGCGGAGATCTTCCCCGCCAATTGGGTTCCTCGCCCGGCAAAAAACGCCCCCCAGGTGACAAGTGCCGCGGCAAGCAAGACGGCCGCGGCAGCGGCTGGAAAAAGCCTGCGCCCACCCCGCTGGCCGGGACGCTGCGTCCGAACTGCCCCCTCTGCCTGCCGCGCCCGCACCGCCCGGCAGAGGCGTTGATGCAGGCTCTCGGAGAACTCGGGCCGAGCGGCCAAGGCCTCGCGGCGGAGCCGGTCGGCCAGGGGAGCTTTTTCCCGCGAAGACGGCGATCTAGACATGGTGGACCTCCGTAGAGGCAGGGGGACGCGACACGACCTCCTTGGTTATCGCGGGTGAATTGTCGGGAGAAATCGATGCCGCCGGCGAACAGGTACGCGATCCGACGGCGATCGGCCGGCCGGAATCCCACGCTTGGGCCAACGGCAGGAGCTTCTTTCGGGCGCGAAACAACATGGTCTTGACCGAGACCCAGGAGCAATCGAGAACCCGGGCGATCTCGGCGGTCGGCAGGTCCTCCACATAGTAGAGCCAGAGGGCCGTGAGCTGCTCTTCGGAGAGCACCTCCGTCGCGGCCGACCAGAGACTGCGCCTGTCTTCCGCGACCAGGACTGTCTCCAGCGGGCCCGGCCGGGGGCAGACGGCTGCCTCGAGCGCGTCGCCATCGCCGCGCGGCCGCTGGCGGCGATGGTGGTTGATGCCGACGCGGCGGGCAATGGTAAAGATCCACGTGGCGAGCCGCCAGCGCGGGCGGTAGCGGTGCAGGTTGGCATAAACGCGGAGAAACGTCTCCTGCACGAGATCCTCCGCGTCGGCGCCGCCGCCCCGGCGCTGCAAGAAGTGCAGCACCGGGACCTGGTAGCGGCGCATCAATTCCTCGAAACTCGCGGCGCAGCCCTGCGCGGCTCGCCGCGCAAGCTCTTCGTCGCCAGAAGAGGATAGCCACGCATCGGTCATCGTTGGCCGCTGTCAACCAAGCCACGCTGCCGGCCAGGCCTGGCCCCCGCAGACCAGTCCCACAAGGCGTTGCTACCGGCTGTCTTGTGCATTTCCAGGATTCGCCGGATGTCTTTCCGCAGATGCTCCCAGACGTCATCGGCCGGCGCCTCGAAATCGACCTTCACGGAATCCGAATCCGCGCTGACCTTGATCGCCTCGGCCAGGGCCTTTTCCTTCGGGTCGTCGCCGGCATGCAGCAGCCCCAGGGCACGGGCGCCCACGAGGACGTCCTTGATATGCGCGGCGACCTGCGGGGATTTGACCGACAGCCTGGCGTGGGCGAACGAGGTGCCCTTGTCTTCGCCGACCACGATCCTGAGCGTATCAAGCTGCTTGAGCAGCGGCGGATTGCCCGGCAGCCGGGCCTGGCCGATCCGCACCGCACGTGCCACGAGCGCGGCGCCGGCCGGCGTGGCCGTGGCCAAGGGGGATGCCGCGTCCAGGCACGGCGCCTTGCCGTCCATCACGTCGATGGCCGCCTTGACCTCTTCCGGCGAGCCGCTGAAGACGATCACGTTCGACTTGTAGAACGCCCCGGCAACGGGCCGGCGGCCGCGCGGATCCACATGCGTCCAGGAGACCACCGTATACGGGCCATGCATGGTCATGCGGTAGTCGGGCGCCCGCTGCACCTTCTCGGCCAACAACGCCTGATCAACGTCGGCGACGATGATCAGCACCCCTTCCTCTCGGCCAAGGGTCTTGCCGTAGGCCGTGATTCCGTGCAGGTCGCTTCGCGGGTCCATGCCCACGATCTTGCGCGACTTGTCGAGAATCGCCTCGCCGACCTTTCCCAGCGGGTGCTGCTCGACCAGCGCGTGGTACGCCTTCTGGGCGACGCTGGAAGCCTGCATCGCATTTGTGTCGGCGTGGACCACCCATTGGGCGTCGCTGGCGACCTGCATGGGGTCGAGCGGGCCGCCCAGGGCCACCCTGCCCAACGCCAGCGCAACGGCCACCGCAATCCAACCGTGCCTCATGTCTCACCTCACATCTACAGGGACAGTCTAACGGGTCAAACCTGTCTCTGTATACACGCGGCAGGGCCGGTTGGTTACACGCAATCACGGCAGGCTGGCGCGGAGTGGGCGAGACCAATCAGATGGAACCCCGCGCGGAGCCTGCTGGGGCCGGAAAAGGCAGTTCGGCTGCAATCGCAGGCCTCGTCCCTATTCCGACAGATCGAAGCTGAGCTGCGTGGGGCCATCCGCCTTCACTTCCGCCTCGCGAACGAACTCGGTGGGCCCATCGGCCACTGGCAGCGGGGGCTGCTGGCCACCCGTTGGCGGTGCAGCCTCGGGGCCCGCCAGCGTAATCACGACGCGATGCTTGCCGGGCAGCGCGCCCGGACGACCATCGCTGAACTTCAGCTCGAACCGGCCTGAGGCATCGGTCTGGCCGGCCGAGGCCGCGCCTTTCTCCTGGGGCATGAACATCAGCATGGCATTGGCCACCGGCTGGCCATCCTTGGTGACTTCCCCGCTAACGGTGTTCAGCGGTACCCCTTCGCTCCCGCAACCTGCCGCCAGCAGGCAGATTGTCGCCAGTCCCACGCCCGCCAGCAAGACTTTCCGAACAGACACTGGATTGCTCATCTGTTGCCACTCGCATTCGTGAATTCCCGGCCACAGCGCCCCGGACGGCGATCTGAAGCGCTGAGGCCGGGCTTACTCTCTTGACTTACTCAGACTCAGTAATCGCCGATCGGCTGCCGGTCGTTTCGGCCGCAAAGCCGCATGAACGTGGTGAAGTCCATAGTCTCCGAGACGAATCGCACGGACCCGTCCGTCAGCGCCACCTGTGCTCCACCGGGATGCGCGGAGCGGATGATCGTGTGCTTCTGGTAGCCCGGACAGTGGTTGGCAACCTCTCCATTCCAGTTAATCGGATAGCGGACGACGGTCACATTGAGCCACCACCCACTGTCGCCACCGTTGCCACAGGCCCAGGCGCCGCCGGCATGATTGCTTGCACGGCAGTCTCTTTCGGTGCCATTGGCCTCAATGTAAGGCGAGGACTCCTCGGCAATGCAGACTGTGTTGCTGGTGCCGTCCGGGATGGTCGCGAACGTAATCGGGTCCCGCTGGCGCGAGCCTCCGACGGAGGCCAACACACCGTTGAACGTAGCGCGGCCGTAACTTGTCTCAGCATTGGGCTCCGGGGCGCTTGTGATATCGCCAGGATTGAAGTACGTCCCCGCGATCCCGGCGTAGTCTGACAACTGGACCTGAATCGAGCTGGGCACGGTCGGCGGACCCGCCTGCGTGTCCGAGCGCGGCGACTCGGTGCGCAACGAAGTCATTGAGTTGGATGGGCAGGTGAGCGTGCCTACGCGCAGTTGCGTCTTCAGCCAGGCATTACGGTCAATCTGATCCTGACCAGTCCAATCTGTGCCGACCCAGGTAGCCTGGTCATAGGACGCACTCTGCTCAATGTAAGGCAGGATACGGAAGATCCAGGAACACTTCTTGTCGACCCACGTGGGAAACGGTGCCATCACTCCCGGCGGAAGGCACTTGTAGGTGCTTTCATAGTTGTGCATCGCCAAGGCGAGTTGTTTGAGCTGGTTACTGCACTGGGAGCGCCGGGCGGCCTCCCGGGCTGCTTGTACGGCGGGCAGCAGCAAGGCGATCAAGATCCCGATGATCGCGATCACAACCAGCAATTCCACTAGAGTGAACCCTAGAGGTTTGGACCTGAGTGAAACCCGACTCATAATTGCGTCTCCCTTAGCGAAACTGAGAAAACGGAAACACATATCAACCGCATTGTGCGCCCGTAGAACAGGAAAATCAAGAGATCACCAAAGGACTAGCATGCATTTATAGATTTTTGACACAAGTGATTGTCAATATAACGTTTGTAGAAACCATCGCAGACGCCGACGACTTGATCACTGATCGTGGCACTCCGCAAGCGCGCATGGATACAACCTCCTGCCCCCCCCGAAAAGGTCATGCCTACTTCCGTTACATCACCCCGGCATCGGAGGTTCACGGCCTTGAGTCATACAGGACGCATGGTGAATCGACGAATCATCGCCGGACGATTCTTGCTCTCCGGCGACGCGACGATCCCGCTCGTTCCGAGTCTGCACGAAAGCCTTGAGGATTTCGTGGCACGAAGCGAGATCGCCCGGTAGAGAGAGGGCAGTGATGCCTTGGGGGGCCGGCACGAGGGCCTCCTGCTACGGATACTCTCCGTGGCTGCGTGCACGATAGTTCATTTCGGCGAATGGCGCTATCCTTTTCGGCGTTCTTTTTCAGAACTTGTTCACAACGCCTCACCGCCCGCAGCACCGTCTGAACTTCCGTCCGCTGCCGCAGGGACATGAATTGTTGCGTCCCACGCGAGGTCCAGCCGGTGGGGTTTCGAGCGGCTCCTGGCGAACAGGCTTCAAGGCGTCCGCCGCATGGGGCGTGGGGGCGTCCGCCGACATGCTGCGTCGCCCGATCGCCTTGACCTGCTCGCAACGACCGCGAAACGTCTCGACCCGGTCGCCGAAGTGCTTACGCCGGGTTCGGACAGTAGTGATCCTCAATCAGGTAATTGCGGTCCTCGTGGGCAAAGAAGAAACTGAACCGGTGGCCGTTCTTGGCCGCCCCGCCTTCCTCGTAGATGTTCTCCGAATCGGAAAGCAGCTCGCCCTTGCTCGACGGATCGACCGAATACACGTTCAGCCGCCGCTGAGCCGTCCGCCCGTCGCGGCGGCGGTCGATCATTGCCTGGAAACGCTCGGCGGGGAACTGAACCAGAAACTCGCGCACCAATCCTTGGATCTCCGCGGGACGTTTCGGCGGCCGACACTCACGCCCGTTGCGAAGATTGACCCAGATATCGACGGCAGATGCGCTGGCAGCGCCTTGCCCTGGAACTCCACCTCCGAGAACGTCAGCCAGACGTCCGTGCAGGGGCATTCCAGATCCAGACAGTGCCGCTCGCGCACGGCAAAAGCATGCTCGCGAGAAGAAAACCAGACCAGGTTCCCCAATTCCATGGGCCGTCTCCTGAAGGACCCTCGACGACAATTCTTCAGGCTACCCCCACCGCCGGGATCCGAAACAGCCCCACGGAACCGGCCCCCAGGCCGGAACGGCCGGCAACTCGTAGCGCCGGCGGCCCCGAAAGTCCGATCCCGTCGAGCAGCATCGACAGTTCGCTGCCGCAAAGCTCGCTCGACGGTCGATGGCGGCCCCTTTCGCCAAGCGGGACTGCCCTCATGGCGGCCCCACGCCCCCATGATAATCGATTGCGCCGAACGGCAGGCAAGCATCTGCTGATGCCAGAAACTCCACGAAGACGCCTCCTTGGCGAGGATCTGTTCGCCTGGAACAACACAACTGGATCGATACGCGCTGGGAACGGGACATCGCAACAGTTCGTCAGTTGTGGCCGGTGCTGGACGGCAAATCGCCGTGCGATTCGCGGTTGCCAGGTTGCCCCACATTGCCCACCATGTCGCAAGCGCCCAGTCTGCAAGATGCACGAGATCGTGGACGCGTTGGACTGCTGTTGGCGCCCGGTGGGCTGCTCCCGGCGACCAACGATCCGGAGCTTTTCGCCTTGGGCGCGGCAAGCTACGCTACGCTCGTTCCGGCCAAGAGGCCGATCGGGGCCATCAACCGGCTGTCCGGGGCCGCCAACCGGGTGGAGGTCGCTTCGCCGCGGCCGCGTTGAATGGTAAACTGGCGGTCCGCAGGGTCGGTTTGATTTCAAGAGAGGCGACGACATGAGATTTCTTTTCGTAGTGCCGCTGTTTCTATCGATCGTGACAACGGTCGGGCTGGAGCGGACAAGGGCCGCCGAAGGCCCACCGGGCGGCCGCGATCCAGTGGCCACGGGCAAGGGGAGCCAGCGCATGACAGGATCGGTGCGGATCGTGGCCCTGGGCGACTCGATCACCAACGGGGCGGGCCTGGCCGGAGTGAAGGAGGCGGAGACGTTTCGCGAGATCGCGCGGCGGGAACTGACCGAGAAGCTCGGCGGCAAGGTCGAGGTGTTTAACGCGGGGCGGAATGGGGACATTGTCACGCTGGCGACCAAGCGGCTCGAGAAGGACGTGCTGGACCGCCAGCCGCGGATCGTGACGGTCATGTTCGGCGGCAACGAAGCGGGATTCTATCGGCCGGAAACCGGCGGGTTCGCGGACACGCCGCGCGTCGGCCGCGAGCAGTTCAAAGCAGCGGCCGGAACGGTGGTGGATCGTCTGCGGGCGGCTCGGATCACGGTCGTGCTGATGACATGCCCGCCGATGACCGAGCGCTACTGGGGGATGCGCCTGGAGGCGTACCGCAAGCACGGCATCAACTTTCTGGTGAAAGACTACGCGGAGGCGATCCGCGAGGTGGCCGCCGAGAAACAGGTCGCGCTGGTCGACGTCTATCGGGCGTTTGACCAGAACCGCGCCTGGCTCGACTATTTTCCCGACGGCTTGCACCCGGACGCGCGCGGCCATCGGGTGATTGCCAACCTGCTGGTGGAAGAGCTGGCGCGGATTCTCGGCCGGCAGGACTCATGAGCTCCTGGTCTGGCAAAGCTCTGCGTCAAGCGGGCGCTTCCGCGCCCCAAACGACTCTCAACCCGACGCGTCAGCGAGGCACCTGGCCCGACGCGTGCGCGAGGCGAAGTCGGGTCCGCCGTCCTCGCTGACGCGTCGGGTTACGATGTCGCCCTTAGCCGCATCCGCCTCCCGGCACTCTGACCGGCGTGAGGACTTTGACCTTCGACTGAAACGGCCGCTCGGCGATACGTTGGGGTGAAGGCCGTGAAGCGGCATGGCGGCTCCCGAGGGCGCCGTCGAAGGAGTGCCGCGGGGTGTCATCTCCATCGACGGGCGAATCGGGGCCGGGCAAGTTGGCCTTGTTGTCGGCGAACACGTCCAGCCAGCGATTGAGGCCGCCGGCCAGCACGTAGGCGTTCGCCCCGCGCCGCACGGTCAATCGCTTCCATGCCTGTTCGGCCCGCGCTTCGTCGTTCGACATGACGACGACGATTTCTTTCGGGTCGATTTCCTTCGGCTCCCCCGCGGCCAGGTCCTCCAACGTGATGTTGCGGGCGTCCGCCAGGTGAAACTGGTTGAAGTCCGGCTCATCGCGGACGTCGACAAGCACGAGTTGGATTTGGTTGTTGTGCATCAGGTCCAGGAGCTCGCCCGGATCGATGTGCACCTGGCGCGAGGCGAGGCTGGCATCGAGGCTCGCGTGTCGCCAGTCGACGCGGCGGTCGATCGTCGGCTGCCCGACGGCGATGGCGGCAAACGCCATCCCGATGGCCAGCCCGACGCCGGCGCGCCTCGCCCGCCGCGGCTTGGGCGCGAGCGGGCGCTCGCTGGGGCGGGAGAAGATGCGTTCGCAGACCTCGGCCAGCGCGAAGGCCCCGAAGGCCATGGCGAGCACGGCCAGCACGATCCAGCCGGCGTCGATGCCGAGCACGTCGGCCCAGGTGAGGCGCCCCAGGGCGCCGGAGTTGTTCCAGAAATTCCAGACGGCCGGAATCGCCACGATCGGCCCAAACAGCAGGCCACCGGCAACCACGCCGATAGCGAAGATGGTTCCGTCGGTCTTCAGGGTCGCCATCGAGACGAGCGACGTGCCGGGGCAGTAGCCGCCGACAATGAATCCGACACCAAGGATCAATCCGCCCAGGACGCCCGGCCAGAGATGGGTTGGCGGTACGTAGAGCAGCTCGAAGTCGAGCAGGCCCAGCGCCGACGCGAGGTAGACGAGCAGCATGGCCGTGATGATCGCCGTGAACATCACCTTGAGCACGCGCATGTTGTACAAGTAGAACTGGGCCGCGAGATTGCGCGCGTTGCCGAAACCGCCCCGTTCGAGCACAAACCCGAAGCAGAATCCGATCAGCGCGGCGACCAGGCTGGCGGTCGCATGGGAGAAGGAGAAAGGCGCCATGGCTGTTGCCGATTTTCAGGGTTCGGGATTGCGTCAGTTCCAGAGTCTTCTCAGCGGGTAGGCCAGCATGTACGCTCCGGCGAAGACCATGATCATGAAGGCCCAGCTTCCCACGGAGAGCACGGCGCCGCCCGACAGGGCCTGGCCGGAGGTGCAGCCGCGGGCGAAGCGGGCGCCGAGCCCCATGAGGATTCCACCGAGCAGGGCCATGGCCCAGCGCGTGCGTCTGTCGATCTGGCGGCCCTTGAGCGTCTCCACCTTGACGCGGCCGCCGAGCCAGCCGGAGGTGAAACCGCCGGCAATCACGCCCAGGGTCATCCACACCATGTTGTGGTCGAGCGGGTTCCGCCCGCCGCCGGCCATCGGAGCCAGGTAGGCGCTGGTGTTGGCGCTGCCGGGCGCGGCTGCCGTCTGGATGAATGCGGCCAGGCGCGCGAAGCCGGCCGAACCGCCCAGCCCGCTGCCGGTGATGAAGAACGCCGCGAACAAGACCACTCCCAGGGCCACGCCGGCAACGTAGGGGTTCCAAAGCCCCTCGGGATCGTTTCGTGCGGGCAGGCCCGGCGATTCGGGCGTGGATTGGCTGGCCATCGTGCTGTTCCTGTTTTCGTGATCGGCGGGCCTGGCCCGCGAACGGTCGCAAGGTGGTTCAACGCCGGAGGTCCGCCGCCGGCGGCGGGCCTTCCGGCTCTTCGAAGTTTTCGTATCCGGTTGCCATGCCCTCCAGGTGCGTCAGCGGCGTGCGCCCCGTGGTGATCAGGTAGAGGTGGGCGATGAGAAAGGACAGAAACAAGTACGACCCGAGCGTGTGGACGGCCCCCAAGAGCGGCAGACCGCCAACGGCGCCGGCGGCGTGCGGCCAGCGCGCGGCGCCCCACATCAGCAGACCACTGGCGATTTGCAGGGGCAGCAGCAGATTGAGCAATGCCAGGTAGGTCAACTGCTGCAACGGATTCAGCCGCCGCTCCGGGGTCTTGCGGGTCGGGTGGGTATGGCCGCGGAATATCCCCCTCGTGTAATATCTGACCTGCGCGGCGACGGCCGCCGCCAGCCCCTTGCGCTCGGGCACGTACTGCCGGATGGCGCCGGTTGTGACGAAGTAGAACAGCCCGAGCAGCGCGTTGCCGATCAGGATGAACCCAAACACGTTGTGGAACCAGACCATCGCCGCCAGGTCGGCCAGGGGCAGACGCACCGGCGCATGGATATGGAAGCCCGTGGCGAGAAGGACCACGACGGCAATCATCTGGATCCAATGCCAGGTGCGTTCATAGGTCGAGTAGATGCGTCTTCGTCTGCCGCTCATCTGCCCGGACCCTCCACCGTTCTCCCCTTTGCCGGCGCCGACCCGCCACGTACCAAGGCTTGCCGCACGCGCAGGCCGCCATGGATCGCCACGGCCAATAGAACCCCCGCGAGGATCGCGATCCCAAGAGCATCGATCCAGCGCTGGCCGTCGTGGCCGAGCACGTGGAACCCCGCCGCGTGCGTGCTCGGGCGATAGGCGGGGCGGCCGTCGACCACGGACCATTCTCCGGCGGGCACGAGCGCGCCGGTCTGGGCCCACTCGGGCGCCGTCCTGGCCGGCAGCGCGGCGGCCAGCGTCATCGGCTGATTGAGCACCGAACCGGCCGAGTGGCACGCATCGCACGAGCGCGTCGCCCAGCGGCCGCCGACCACGCCATGATGCATCTCGTGAGGCTGCACCTCGGTGCGAACCAGCGGGTTGACATACCCTTGCGCGACAAGGGCGGCCCGAACCGCCCGGCGGTCGGCCGCGCCGCCGGCAACGGCTTTTTCCAGGTCGGGCAGCCGAACCGGCCTCGGCGCCGGACCGCTTTCGATCCAGTAGGCAGCGGTGATGAGATTGCAGGGAACCAGTCGCAAGCGGCCGTCCGCGCCCAGCCGCGGCAGGAGCACGGGCCGAAAACCGGTCACCAGCGCACGCCGGTCGCCCGCGTCGCCTTCGATGCCTCGCCAGGTAACGCGCGGCTCGCCTTGCGGCGAGGGGACCGTCCAGTCGATGCTTTCAACGGCCGGGGCGGCCGCATGAGGGATATGGCATGCCTCGCAGCTGAGGGCGGCGAAGTGGGCCGCCTGATAGGGGAGCCACGCGTGGGACGACTCGGCCCGATGGCAGTCGTTGCAGCGGCGCATCGTGCCGCCGAGGTGCCGGGCGGTGGCGCCTTGGGCCGTCGTTCCCTTGGCCAACTGGTGGCTCGGACGCATCAAGTACTCGCCGAGCGACGATCTGCGGGGATCGAAGTCCATCTTCCCGCCGGGCGCCGTCGAACTGGTGGAGAAGGCGGGGTTGTTCATCGAGAAATGGCAGTCCGTGCACCCGACGAGCCGCTCGGCGTGAACGTCCCAAGGCCGCCCCATGTTCTGCTTGCCGGCCAGATTGACGGCCGAATCCGACATCCGCTCTCCGGAGAACACGCGGCCCGTGGTCGCCGTGGCGCGGCTGGCGAGCGAGAGGTCGAGTTGCATCGGTTCGTGCCCGGCATGGACCTGGCTGTGGCAGAGCCCGCAGTTTTCCGGCTCCGGATCGGCAAGCCCCAGAAGCTGCGCGTCGACCGTTCCCCGTTCGCTGAATTGTCCCCGATCATATTGCCAGCCACTCTCCGCTCGCCGCGCAACGCCCGTCGCGGCGAGCGTCGCGGTCGCCGACCAGTCGAAACGCCCGCTTGCAAGCTCTTCGATTCTCGCTTTGTTGTCGGGGCGGCTGGTGTGACAGAGGAAGCAGTTCATCTCCACGGCGCCCGAGGCCCGCCAGTCCCAGACTCGGGGCTGCCCCGTCGGGGGCTCGAGCACCACGGCATCGGGGTTGAGGTCTCCGCTGGCGGAGAGCGAGGGGCGATCGAGCGGTCGTCCGGCATGGCCCAGGCGAGCCGGACCGCCACCGACGTGCCTCGCTCCGAAGAGAGAAACCCAATCGGCCAGGCCAAGATCGAGACGTTCGTCGCCGGGCGGCGTCAGGTAGCGATAGTCGAGCGGATCCCAGCGCCCGAACGGCCCCGGACTGTAGTCCCAGGGCCGGCCGCCTTCGACAAATCCGGCCGCCGTCCGCTCGTCGTGGCCGAGCGCCGCATGGAAGCTGTGGCTTTCGATGTAGGCCGTGTCGTGGCAGCCTGCGCACGTTCTCATCGGTGAGACGGGGCGTCCCGACTCGAGCACGTTCGTTCCCGCCGCATCCAGAAGGCGGATCGGCGGGTGGAGCGAGGCGTCTTCCGCGGCCGCCAGGCCAGCCGCCATCATCCCCGCGATCAGAAGGGAAACGAGCGGCTTCATTTCTCACCCCCCTGCTGGGTGCGGAGCAATCCGGTCACCCGGCGATCGCCGCGAAACATCGGATCGCCGTCGAAGCCGAGGGCTTTGAAATCCATCACCCCTTGGGGACCGTGGCACTCGTTGCACTGCAAAGCCTTTTCCTTGGGTTGGACCATGTGGGAGAGTGGCCAGTACATGACGGTCTCGACGAATCCGTACTCGCCGCTGTAGGGCGCTTCGGGCGTTTCGCCAAGCCGGCAGGCCTTGTCCCAATCGAACTCGTTCCAGAAGCCGCCCTCGCCCCAGGTTCGCGGGGTCAGCAGATGTTTGTACTTCTTGTCGTAGACCTGTTTGCCACGGTGTACTTTGAAGGGCCAGATCTTCGCGTCGGCATCGCCCGGGCCGCCGATCGGCAGGTTGATCGGCACGACCTGGCTGGGGTCGTCGATCTTATCGCCGGTCAGGTAGCGATACGCCCGGCCGTCGTACCAGTCGTATTCGGGCCGCACGTCCTGAGCATAGGTGAAACTGCCTTTGGCTTTCAGATAGGTGTGCGGATCTTCGGGGAGATCCTGGCCGGCCGTCGACCAGTCCCAGGCCATCTTGGTCGGCGCGTCGATGGCCATCCGCGGGATATGGCAGGTCTGGCAGGCGACCGTGGCGGTGTGTTCGTTGAGCCGCTGATCGACGTGCGGCGTCTCGCTGTGGCAGTCGGTGCAGTTCACGCGACTCGGCCGGTCGATGCAGACCGACATCGCGCAGCCGGGTATGCGATGCTCTCTGGTCTGGTGGCAATCGCTGCAACGGAAGTCGGCTCTGCCCATATGGACGTCGATCCGCTGGCTCGGGTGATACATCGAGCCGTCCAGGTCGCCATGCTTGACGGCGTCGCCCCCTCCCCCTTTGAAATGGCACGCGCCGCAGTTTCTCCGAGTCGTCGGCCCCACGCTCCGGGCAACCGCAAGGAGATCGACCCCCTTGGCCGGCTGGCCGCCCAACCCCTTTTCATAAACACCCGATTGCTCGTGACAGATCAGGCAATCGACGTTCTCCTCTTTCGTGAAGTCGAAATCCTCGTTGAACCATCCGTAGCCGGCATGGCAGGCGGAACATGCGGCGATGTTGGGGCCGGTGGCGATGCAGAAGTTGTTGATCAGGTTCTTCTTGCCGACGGCGATCACTTCCTCGCGGCCGGGGAGCTTGACTTTCTGGCCGGCCCAACTCCAGTGGCTCGTCTTCATCAGCTGGCTGGCGGCGTCCGGATGGCACTCCAGGCACGCTCGCGTGACCGAGGGGCCGTCGCTGAAGGGGCCCTGAATCAAATGGCGGTGATCGGTCGGGCTGATCGGTGGGGGGACCTTGGCCCAGGGGTTGTCGACCGGGCCCAAACCGCGCAGCGTGAAGGCGAAAACCACGCCGGCGATCAGGAGGGAGACAACGGCGATCGGAATTGCAGCAGCCCGCATCGATAATGTCCCCATGCTTGCGCAGCAAGGTAAGGATTCTTCAGCAAAGCAACGAATCCGTTGAGGCAAAAAGGCTTATCGCACTCCAACGCGAATCGGCAGCGACACGCCGCGCTGGGAATATCCGGTGTCCATGGAAAGGGCTCCGCTCTCAGGGAACAGCGCGATCGAGCGGCGCACTATGATAATCCGAAGCGAGAGTTGTGGGCAGCCGCGCGCCGCTCTCCGCTTGGATTCTATCGATGCGCCGAGGACCGGCGGGGTTACAGTGAATTTCGACGGTTCGGCGGTTGATCCCTGGAAAGCTTGCCCATGTTCGACACCCATGCTCTTCGCGACGACGTGATCCGCAGCGCGGAAGATGATCGCGAAAACGCGATAGCGCGAAACAGAAGCCGAAGTGTCATCCGGCTCCGCGTGGCCGCACGCGACACGTTCGCTGCCTGCCAACCGTCGCTCTCCCTCCTTGCGCATTTTCGCGCTTTCGCGATCACTTTTCCGAAACCGTCCCACGATGTCCAAGTTGAGGGAATACCAGCGGCGGAGCCTTGACGCTGGCGTGGTGAAAGGACGGCACCACGACTGGTTTGCGGGGCCAGCGCGCCCGCATGGTCCGTGCTTC
>LSQX01304296.1_pt1 | contig 13943 bp, 16 predicted proteins | sample 654561 | NCBI WGS metagenome assembly LSQX01 (sample SAMN04489861, study PRJNA283612) | anaerobic digester metagenome | isolation source: 4 biogas reactors fed with cattle manure at either 37C or 55C with and... | place: Denmark: Kongens Lyngby | collected 2014
GTCTAATGGTGCTTGCGTCGTTTTATCGGCTAGCGTGGAAATGAAACACTATGAAGCCGTGGATAAACTGGTGAAAGAAGGAAAGGCCAGGAACAAGTCCGAAGCCGTGCGGAAGGTGTTCGATTATTGGTGCGAACGCCATACCACAGCCAGACACGTTGAGGCGAGGTAATTACCCGGGGGAACCAGAAATGGCATGGGAAAACCGGATCATTGGGTCGGGGATTGAAAACCCGGATGAACTGAACAAGAACCCGAAGAATTGGCGGGTGCATACCCGGATCCAGACAAAATCGATGGAAGCCGTCCTTGATAAGATTGGATGGGTTCAGGAAGTTATCGTCAATAAGCGGACCGGGAACCTGGTTGATGGGCATCTACGGGTTGAACTCGCATCAAAACGGAAAGAAACCGAGATACCGGTCAAATATGTTGACCTGTCCGAAGAAGAAGAAGATTTGGTTCTCTTGACCTACGACCCGATTGGGGCGCTCATTCAAGCAGATGCCGAAGCCTTGAAAGAACTGGCCGATGCCGCCGATAGGGAAGATGAAGGAATTCGGGCGCTTATCGAAGATATCGAAGGAGAATACGGGTTATTCAAATTCGATCCCGAAGATGAATGGAAAGGAATGCCGGAATTCAACCAGGAAGAGGAGAAACATTTCAAGATTATCGTGCATTTCCCCGATGATAATGCCGTGAATACGTTTTCCGAGTTGGTTGGTCAGAAGATTACGGAAAAGACGAAATATATCTGGTTCCCCAAACAAGAGGATCCACGGCAGCGCGATTATGAATACGTGACTGATATGGACGTCGATACAGATGAAACCGAATAAACTATATTCATCGTTCAGCCAGATGAAAGGGCTGCTCTACACCGATTGGTTTGACGCGATTCTGGACGGGAATTTCAAACCGCCCATTGGTGTCGGGATTGACTTAACAAACCGGTGTAACCTGAGTTGTGAATGGTGCAACTCTCGGGATTACCGGAACAGCCAAACGCTACCGTTTGAGCATGTAAAACAGATAATCGATATGTGCCGCGATTGGGGCGTGAAAACCGTTTGTTTCGCCGGTGGCGGGGAACCGACCCTTCATCCGCAATTCCCGGAGATCCTGGAATATACCCATGCTGCAGGGTTGGGGATTATCATCAGCACAAACGGGACACGGCTGGATAAACGGACGGTTGATGCAATTGGGTGGAACGCTCAAATCTGTAGTTTGAGTTTTGATGCGGGGACAGAAGAAACGTGGCGAAACATTAAACACAGCGACCTATACCCGCGATTAGTGGAAGGGTGCAAGAATCTTGCAAAACTAGCAACGGTAACAGGGTTGGATTTGACGTTTAAAGTTCTTTTATCCGATAAGAACCAACATGAGGTTTATAAGGCGTGCGAATTGGCAAAAGAGTTAGGATTCAAGAACTTTTTTGTCCGGCCCGCAGCATCGGAGAATATCCTTGGAGAGTGCCGGGTAATTGAATTTGATACCGATGCCGTGTTCTCCCAATTGGAGCGGTGTGAAACGTTGGAGACAGAAGAGTTCCGGGTTTACTCGAATTTTGGCCGGGTATCTGGCACGTTCCAAAAAACCCATCGGTTTGAAAAATGTCGGGCGACTCCGTTATCGACGGTATTTTGCGCGGATGGGTATTGTTATTTGTGCATTGATTACCGGAACCGAGAAGAAGGCCGGATGTGTCGCCACCTGGATATCATGGAGTATTGGAATTCACCTGCCCACCACAGTCTCATAGACGCCGTAAACCTCGATAACTGTCCTCGGTGTGCATTTGGCAATTACAACGAACAAATCGAGCACTACAACGAAGATACGTTCTTCCGGTGGTTCTTGTGAAACCCAAATACCCGATGTATGTGCTCAGTTATGACCGGTGGCAGGATAACCGACGGCTTACAATACGGGAATTTGAGCGGATAGGACTCCCGTATATCGTTGTTGTCGAACCGGAAGAGGAAGACAAGTATAAAGCCGTGTGCAAAGGCGGCGAAGTCATTGTCATGGATCAACGATACCACCGCGAGTTTGATGCGTGTGTCCCGCGTGACCCGGAAGCCCGGCAAGGGACGGGGCCGGTTCGGAATTTCATCTGGGACCACGCCGAATCTCATGGGCATGAACGGCATTGGGTGTTCGACGATAATGTGAGCGTCTTGTATCGGGTCAACCAGAACAAAAAAATCAAAGTCGCTGACCCTACGATGTTCAAAGTGATGGAAGATTTTGTCGACCGATACACGAACGTCGCTCTCGCCGGGCTGAATTATGAAACGTTTGTGCATCGCAAATATTATCGGCCACCGTTCGTGTTGAATACCCGCATCTACTCGATGATGCTGGTCAAAACCGATATACCGTATCGGTGGCGGGCGCGATACAATGACGATACGGATTTGTCGTTGCGCGTCTTGAAAGACGGGTGGTGCACGATTCTTTTCAATGCGTTTGTTGGTCACAAAATGGCGACCCAACAAGTCCCGGGCGGGCTAACCGACCAGATTTACATGAAAGAAGGAACCTACGCCAAATCTAAGTTAATCCGTGACCTTCATCCCGATGTAACCAGAATCGCTTGGAGATTCGGCCGTATCCATCACTATGTTGATTATACTCCGTTCAAAAAAAACCGGTTGAAGCGGAAACCCGGGATCGTTATCCCCGATGATACTAACGAATATGGGATGCGGTTAGTGAAAAAGCCAAAAACTGATTGAAAACGTGAGGAATCGAAAAGCCTTTAAATATTTTTCAAATAAACAGGTTAGAGATGATTTTATGGCGATTCCTAAAAAGAATGGAGATCCGTTTCATAAATCAACGAGATCCCAAGTTACAATCAGGCAAAACGCCGCATTCAAACTCCTATTGAACGGATACGGCCGGAATGACCTCTTACAATATTANNATATTATGTCGCTCAATACCAGAAAACCGGTAATAAACTCTGGGATGTTGGAATAAACACCGTATCGAAGGACATTGCCGCATTCAAGAAAGAATTGACGAAACTCGCTTCTGTCAACCGAGAAGAAGAGTTGGGGCGGGCGCGGGCGCGGTTAGACGGGCTGTATCGGCTGGCAATGGCCGACCACGATATCAAAACTGCGCTATCCATAGAAAAGACCCGGATTGAACTGTTCCGGTTGAATGAGATCATTGACGACGGGACAGACGAAAGCCTGGACGAACTCATCAAAGCGTTGAAATCAAAGGTTGCTCAGCGCAAGAAACAGAAAACCACCAAGAAAAAACAGGATGATGAGTAACCACCATGATTATCCGTGATGTTTCCGATAAACAGTTGGATATCCTCGAATATTCTGATTCCCGGTGGAATATCAGTAGTGGCGCGGTTCGGAGCGGGAAAACCGTTGGGGGGTTTCTCCTCCTTCCTCTGAGGATGACGACCCTGCCCCCGGGGAACTGTTTACTTATCGGGAAAACCGAACGCACCTTGAAGCGCAACGTTTTGAACCCGTTGCGGGAGATTTATGGTAAGAAACGGGTATCGGACCCGTTTGGAGACGGTGAAATAAAATTGTTCGGCCGGCATTGTTACATTGTCGGTGCGAATGATGAGCGGGCCGTCACAAAGATCCAGGGGTTGGGGCTGGTTTATGCGTATGGCGATGAGATCACCACCTGGCCTGAATCTTTTTTCAATATGTTAAAATCTCGGTTATCCGAACCGGGAGCAATGTTTGACGGGTCTTGCAACCCGGAAGGCCCGTTCCACTGGTTGAAAGTCGGGTTCCTGGATAAAGCCGAAGAATATGGAATCCGGCATTTTGAGTTTAAATTGGATGATAACCCGTTCTTATCGCGTGAATTCGTTGAAGCCCTGAAAAGAGAGTATACTGGGGTATGGTATGACCGGTATGTCGAAGGAAAATGGGTTCTTGCCGATGGAATCATCTACGATATGTTTGATAAGCAGTTACACGTAATTGAGCGTATCCCTGAACAGATTCGGTCATATTATGTTGCGGCTGATTATGGAACGACCAATCCAACCGCCTTTGGCTTATACGGGATCGGGGCGTCCGGGACTGTATATAAGGAACGAGAATATTACTGGGATCCAGCAAATGAAGGCAAACAAAAGACCGATTCCGAGTTCTCCGATGCAATGGCCGCGTTCATTGGAAACATCATTCCCCGGGCGATAATTGTTGACCCAAGCGCCGAATCGTTCCAACTCCAATTGAAGCGGGACGGGTTCAGGAACGTCATAAACGCCGATAACAGCGTCCTCGACGGGATTAGGACACAATCCCGGATGTTGACCACGGGACGTTACAAGGTGTTGGAGCGATGCAAACAGACAATTGCGGATTATGGCGCGTATGTTTGGGATTCCAAAGCACAAGAACGCGGCGAAGATAAACCCATCAAGAAGTTCGACCATACCAAGGATGAAGAGCGGTATTTGCTGCATACGCTGTTTGGGACCGAGCGATCCGTAAGAACTATGAGTAAACGCGGCCTCGGGTTATAATTTCGGGTTGTAATACTTAATAACACTTTTTGTCATTCCCATAACACGGGAAAATTCAACCCACCATTACAGCATTAACCGGATAATCTGACTAATTTACGATGCAGGTAACTGATGATCTCTACCCGTCTGGTATGTTCATATGTCGGCCCGGTAAAGTCCGTTAAATCGTCACTATATCGGTGTGGATTGAAACCCGGGTGGTCATCGATATGAGGAAAAATTACTGTGAGGCGAAAAGGTAAAAGATTGTGGCAAAGGCAAGTAACTGCGTTTACACGCAGTTACTTGTGAGAGAACCAATGTCCGTCAACTAAATACCGGGAGGCGACCGGCATACCAGTATTGAATCCATACCCTTAAAAATATTCCGTTTGTTGTCGGTTTGCCTGTTTAAAAAACCCCGAAACCAACAAAACCCTGTTTGGAGGGGTTGTTTCTGGTGATACTCTTAAATACTGCTGGTTCTGATAAATATATCAGGAGCCGTGAGAATGAGCCGTTCGCTTCTATACCTTTCCGGGCCGTATACGGGAAACAATACCCATTCTACCGAAGAAAACATCAAAATTGCAAAAGAATACGCGCTTCTCGCATGGAAGAATGGGTGGGCCGCCGTGACCCCGCATCTCAATACGGCAGGTTTTGAAGAACTTACTGATATGTTGACCCATGCTGACTGGGTTGACGGATATCTGGCGATTCTGTCCAGGTTGGACCCAAACCATGATGCGGTATTGATGTTGCCCCGGTGGAACGAAAGTAAAGGGGCGGTATTGGAATTGAGAACCGCATTGGAGCGCGGTATCCGGGTCTTTTACGCAATTGACTTTTATATGGATGTTCCCGACCCTGCCCAATTTGAAAGAAAACTGTAAGGAAATGATGTAAATGCCTGATTTAACGATAACTACAACCACAATCCAGAAACGCATCGAACGTCACCCGGTTCAGAGATACAACACCATGATGGATTATTATCGGGGTGACCACCCGACAATATTGAACCGACCGGCTCTACCCGCGCCAAAACCGGATAACCGGATGATATCCAATTTCCCCGGATACATCGTCGATGTGAATTTGGGGTATTTCATGGGTGTTCCGGTCAGATACTCGTCCAAAACCGATGATACCAAATTTTCAGAGGTATTGAAAGATATTTTCGAATATAATGTCGAGAGCGATGAAAACGTCGAATTAGCAAAATCAATGGGAATTAAAGGCCATACCTTCGAACTCTTGTATATTGACGACGATAAACGGGTTCGATTCGATGTTGTTGACCCAGACGGCCTGATTATGGTATACGACTCGTTTATCACGCCGACCCCACTATATGCTATCCGATTTTGGGAAGAAGAAACGGCTGATTTAAACGGGAAAATGTTCTATGCCGAAGTATATACCGCTGAGAAAGTTTTCCGGTATTCGGGGAAGAACGCCCGGGATATGGTCCTGATTGAAGAACTGGATCATCCGTTTGGCGATGTTCCTATCGTTGAATTCATGAATAACGATGAGAGACAGGGCGATTTTGAAAAAGTTCTGTCCTTGATTGATGCGTATGACAAAAGTCAGTCTGATACGGCGAATGATTTCGAGTATTTCAGCGATGCTTACCTGAAAATCAAAGGAATGATGGGAACCGATGAAGAAACGATTGGAGAGATGAAGAAGAACCGGGTAATCCTCGTCACGGGAGAAGGCGATGCAGATTGGTTAGTTAAACAAATCAACGATGCTGCACTTGAGAACTATAAAACCCGCTTGGAGAAAGATATTCACAAACTGTCAAAAGTCCCGAATTTAACCGATGAAGCGTTTGCCGGGAACCTTTCCGGTATTGCGCTGCGCTACAAACTGTGGGGGCTGGAACAAAACACCGCTCAAAAAGAACGGAAATTCAAACGCGGTCTCCAACGCCGGATCGAACTTATTGCTAACTACTATAGAGCGTTTAACGAACAGTTCGATTGGCGCGACATTGAAATCACGTTTACCCGGAACATCCCCGAGAATATCCTGGATATCAGCCAGGTCGTCATGAGCCTGAAAGGTATTCTCAGCGACGAGACAATCATCGGTCACCACCCGTGGGTTTCTGATGTTGAAGATGAAATGGCCCGGATTGAAAAAGAGAACGAAGGGAAAATCGATTTATCAGGTTACCTGGATGATTTGAGGGAACCGGAACAAGATACCGCGCCCATTGGGGAGGATCAAGTATGATTCCCCAATTCCGTCTCTATTTCAAAACCATGGCTCTTCTGGATTTCATTGAACCCGAATTAGACCAACTCCCGGAATTTTTCGAATTCCAGTCCATTGAAATCGGGGTGCCGCCCATTCAACGGTTGGACACAACAGACCCCGTTATCAGTGATTTCCCGTTCCCGATTACCGAGGGTGATGTGTATGTGTTCGATGATGATATCACGGCTCACGCGGTCGGTCTTGCGTCTTACCTGCGGGCCTCGGTAAGGGTTCGCCCCGAGGATACCCTGGATGTGGTCTTGATGCGGCTTTGGCACGAACTTCTTCACGCAGTCGGCCAACCCGCTGATGATATGGCCAGTTTCCTGGATGATTGGGCGACCCCATTTGAACATGTATTGTGGGTGATCTGGCCGTGGTTCATGGGTTCTAGGGATGTTCCTTTCTGGCATAGACGATTCTACCGTTGGTTGACAACCTGTGCGGAAGCATGTTGGGGATAGTTGATATGGTGTCGAAATCCGTCCCGTTGTATAAAGTCCGGCAAGAAACAAAAGCGTTAGCCATACTTGCAACCGACCGCATTGGTGCAAACTATGCCGAGATGCTGTATGATATCCGGGAAGAATTGGGGAAGGTGTATCAGGAACACGGTAATCTTGACGGCGGGATGACGTTTTCAAACCTTGCTAAACACGGGTTGATTGATAAAATAAACAAGGATATTGAAACAATCGTCAAAAAACGGACAAAGGAAGCGGCACTTGAGATACGTAATTGTTTGAGAAAAACAGTTGCTTCGAGTCATGACTTGACGAAACTGGCGTTAGAACAAGAAGCCAATAAGAAAATTCGGGGAATCCTGAAACCCGAGATAGTTAACGCAATCGTGCAAAATCCCATATCGGGATTGAAATTGGACGAACGCCTTGCAACGAACCGGGTATTCACGGTTTCTACGATAAAGGAAGAGATTAACCGAGGGCTGATTCAAGGGAAACGGTATAAAGACATCGCTAAACAAATAGAACACAAGACCGAGATGGAAGCGTTTAAAGCCGTTCGTATCGTCCGAACTGAATCTCATCGCTGCCTTGAGGCGGGTAAATATAAATCTATCACCAATGCGTCAAAACAAGGGGTAAACCTGCGGAAATGGTGGCGCAATGGGGACGATGAACGGGTCCGACCTGGCCACAATTACATGGGCGATAAATACAGCCGTGACAAAGCAATCCCGTTCGATGAAGATTTCGTGAACGAAAAGACCGGTGGAAAAGGACCGCATCCCGGGGAACTCGGCGTAGCGGAAGACGATATCAATTGCCGGTGCGTAATGGTGGTTGAAATCATCACCGACCCAGATCCAGAGGAAGAACAAGGAATCAATAAACAACTGAAAAAACAGCGAGAAGACCTTGAAGCGGGGAAAGCAGCGAAAGAAGAAGCAAAATTGAAAAAGGCCGATATTGAACAAAAGAAACTGAAAGCCACGATTGAAGAACTGAAACTGAGGGCGGTTAAGGCAGACCTCGATGCACAAGCCAAAGAAATCTCAAAAGAACTGGAACAAGCCGAGAAACTCATTGATAAAAACACCATACCCGGTATTGATAATCTTACAATCATTTACGGGGATGTGCTTGAAGAAGAATCTGGAACTGTCAAGAAAATGTCCTATTCACAGTTTTATCAAGTTAACGAGCAAGATGGATCAGAAGCATTTGAAGTTCATAGAAGTTATATAGGAAGTGGGTATACCGATATAAACCGGTTTTCACGACACGGACCAGACGGTTCTAAAGAAAAATATGGATATACCGATGATAAAATACTTGAATTGATGAAAAAAAGTAACGTTTTAAACGAGATCATTGATAAAAAAGGCCAATATACCACCCCTGATACGGTTTTCTATCGCGGGTTGGGGAAGTATTCGGGGAGGAACGCATTAAAATTGGAAACCGGAGATCTGTATGAAGATAACGGGTTTCAATCATTCTCGACCAGTTCACAGAATGCTTCTGGTTTTGCGAAAAATATTCTGGATTATAAACCAGACCAACGACCACAACAGGTTGTTATTCGGGCAATTATGACCGGAAAACAAAAAGGTATCGCCGGAACCAGTTATGAAAATGAATTAATCATCAAACCCGGGACAAAATGGACGGTAGTTAACAAAGAAACCATTGATACTGGGAAATTGTCCGATTCAATATTCCATATTGTTACCGTCATTGGGGAGGCATAATGAAAGATATATATTTTTATAACGCATTATAATATGGGTGGACGTTATGAAAGAAAATGAACAATATACATCAGAAGGCCGCCACAATGATGCTGAATTCAAGGTTCTTGATGGTCAAAAAGGATTAACTGACGGCCAACGCGCGATTATTGCAAGAGTTAACCGGGGAATGCGGCTCGCCAAAGAGAAAAAAGAACAAGATTCCAAATGATTTATTCTTTTTACTCTTTTTAAACCCGCCAATATTCCAAACCTCTGCTTTTAACCCATAAATCCAAGCGAATCATATAAATAGTCCCGAAACCAAAAATAATGACTATGGTTACGGGAACTGGAAACGGGGCTGCCCCAACGGGTTCAAATCCCGAACGCGGCGAGAACCAACAGGGCCAACAGACCGAACAACACCAGTCTGCTCCAGAACAGGTCATAATGTCAAAAGAAGAGTATGAACGTTCTCTTCAATCGGAAACTGACAAACGCGTGACGGAAGCACTCAAAACGGCCAAGAAGAAGTGGGAAAAAGAGTTTTCTGAACGAGTCGAGCAGGAACGGGAAGAAGCGGCCCGGATGTCGCAACTCTCTGAACGCGAACGACAAGAACTTCTTCTGAAAAAACGCGAAGAAATCCTTGCTTCAAAAGAACGGGAATTATCCCGGCAACGTCTTCAACTTGAAACCATCAAAGTCCTTGAAGAACGGAAACTACCCGTTCGTTTCGCAGACTGGCTGATAGGGGAAGATGGGGATACAACGTTTAACAATGTTAAGGCGTTTGAAGAAGCGTTTAAAGAGGCCGTGAATGACGAAATCAAGCGCAGAATTCCGCAAATAACACCTAGGGTCGGGAGTGGAACCAGTATTAGCCCGGGAAACGCCTTCGATTCCATGATTCGGCGGGCAGCCGGGAGAAAACGTTAAAACGGAGGTTTATTGAATGTCACTGATAACAAACAGCCCTGGGGGCGGCACAGCGTATATGACCACTGAAGCCGATGCAGCGCCGCTCATTCCCGAAGAGGTCAGTAAAGAGATTATTAAAGGAATCAATGAGGAAAGCACAGCCCTTTCTCTGTTCCGGCGTCTCCCCAATATGAGTTCAAGAACTCTGCGTATGGCAGTCCTCGACTCGCTTGGGTCGGCATCTTTTGCTACTTCCACGATCACTGACCAGTTCGACGGGGAAGATACTGGTGACCTGTTCAGCGGGAACAATGACCCGTATGAAACCGGTGTTCCTGCAAGGAAGGCCACGCACCAGATGGAATGGGATAATGTCTGGATCACCGCCGAACCGCTCGCAATCGTTCTCCCGATTGGGGAGGATGTTCTGGAAGATTCGGCGTATCCGATTTGGGAAGAGGTTCGCCCGAAAATCATTGAAGCGTTTAACGCGAGAATTGATTCGGCAATCATTTGGGGAAACAACCGGCCTACCACCTGGCCTATCGGTATCATTCCCGGGTGTTTCAACAGTGGACAGACTCTTGTCGAAGAATCCGTTCCCGAAAATGTTGATGTTGCGGATGATATCTCCGACCTGATGACGATTCTCGAAACACAAGGGTATAACCCGTCCGGGTTCATAAGCGCGATTTCTTTCAAAGGCCAACTGCGGAAACTGCGTGACCAGAACGACAACCTGATTTTCCAGAATTCTCTCCAGTCTGGCGTCCCGGCAACCCTTCACGGTCTTCCGATCAATTTCCCGATGAACAACACGTTCAACCCGACGGTTGCAAAACTTCTGGTCGGGGATATGAATCAGGCGGTCTACTCCATTAGACAGGATATCTCGTTCAAAGTCTTCACAGAAGGCGTGATTCAGGATTCCAACGGTAGTATCATCATGAACCTGATGCAGAATGATATGGTCGCGCTTCGCGTAACCATGCGTCTTGGATGGGCAATTCCAAACCCGATCCACGCAATGCGGCAGAGAGCGACCTCTTACCCGTTCGCAGCACTTCTCCCGCCCGTTGTTGCCGGAACACCCTGAATGGGGGATTAATCCCTCTCCCCATACATTTTGGAGGTTAACATGGTGAATACAGTTAAAAAGACAATCCAACTGCTTAAATTCGCTTGGAGAGCAAACCGCTTAAATATGGTTGAATTTGGGAATAAAGATACTCCGATTCGACTCTATTTCGTCCGTGACGACCTTGTTGCGTTCCAATTCCCACTTGAAGCGGTAAATGGGATCGTTGAAGAATCATTATACATCCTGAACAACGAGAACCTTGAACACCACAAAAAGCGTAGAGCCGTCACAAGCATCGAAGAAACCGATGACACTTACGTCGTTGACAAGAAGACGTTTGAAGCGATGTTTCAAATGTTAAGTGCTCGCATCGGGCTCGCTTCTGGATTCATTGCCGCCCCAACGGTTTCAAGTCGTGCTTCGGACACGACCGGGGAAAATATCATTATAACATTCAACAAAGCGATGCTCCAGCCGTTTTCTACCTCAGAGTTCAGCATCACTCTTAACGGGGGAACACCGTTTCATCCGGTTGCGGTTGGAATACAGAATCCCGGGACAGACACGAAATATAGTCTCAAACTCCCGGCCCTCCTGCCAATTAAGAACGGGGATACCATAACGGTTGCATATACCCGGGGAAGTGTTCTTGCGGCAGATGGTGGCGTTCTCGCGTCTTTCGCGGCAAGTCCTGTGGTCGATAACACCATCGTTCCCGAATATGTAAATGCTGTAACCGACGTTGATGGGGAATCTATCGAAATTGAGTTCAGTATGGCGATGGATACCCCGGGTGAGGATGCTGCTACCGATTTCACTATTCTGGTGAATGGTGACGACGCAACCGGATTCTCACCGGAAACGGTTACGAATCACACAACAAACGAGAAAATACTCGTTCTTGGAATTGAAACGGGGAAAGAATTCGTTTCAACCGATGAGATCCTTCTGAATTATGTCGGGGAATCAATCAAATCAACCAAAAACGGGAAACTGAAGGATCTTATCCGTAAAGAGGTTGAAAACAACGTAACAGCGACCTGATAGGAGCGCGAAATGGTCGAGAATGAACAAGATATCATCCGGGCCGCATCGTTAGACTGGATTAACGATTATTGCGGGCAAGCATTTATCGACGGTGAACTCCCGGGTGGCGTTGAATTGGCGTTGTGTCGGCTTGTCGAATCGTTGGATACACCCGTCAACGTCGCTAGCCAGTCAGTCTCGGATGTATCTGTATCATTCTTCCGTGGGACCGATGGGACGCTACCAACTGAGGTAAAACGGTTACTTGAACCGTATATCAAAATGCGGACAATATGACCCCGGAAAACCGTATCCCGGACCTATTGAACGAACTTGAGTACTTAGCAACCCATTTTGTCGAGATTGGCATATTCTCCGGTTCCGACCGAGAAGATGACACTCCAATGCTGATGATCGCGTTTGTGCATGAATTCGGGATGCAAATCCCGAAACAATTCAAAACTACGCACGTTCAAGGACCATGGGGTTCAACTAAAGAACGTGATGAACCCGAGAAATGGTTTTACATCCCTGAACGGTCGTATCTTCGTGCTGGGTTTGATGCGAATCTCGACAAGATTCAGAGGGAATTTGAATTACTTCTGTCACAAGTCCTGGAATTGAAAATCACCGGGAAAACTGCGTTAGACCTCATTGGGGCGTCTGTCACCACGAAGATTCAAGATTTCCTGGTCGAATTGAAAGAACCCCCGTTAGCGGAATCGACAATCCGGGCTAAAGGGTCGTCAAACCCGTTAATCGATACCGGGCAACTGATGAACTCAATTACCTGGAAAATAACGGAGGTTTCCGAATGATTGGGGCGAACCTGTCTTGGGGCGGCAAGACCTTTGAAATCACGGGTGTTCTTCCGTATGACGGGTGGTTCAATTGGGATGCTGTGTTTTCATCGTGGGAACTCCCCTATTCGTTCTCAAAACCCGGAAAAGGGTATCACGACATGGAGAACGGCGGGGTTTGGGTTCCGGATGAACCGACCATAGAAACCAAAAACGCGGTTATTCTGCCATTAACTCCCAAAGACCTGAAGTATGACCTTGGAGGTTCATATACCCGGCAAGACGTTAAGATTTACATCAAATGTCCTGACAATGGGTTTAGAATCTACCTAGCAACAAGGATATCAGAGGGAGTCTAATGTTTGATATCGTGGAACACCGGAACTGGATGATAAACCAATTATACGCGTTTACCCAGATATTGTTTGTTCCAAACAACGGACCCCGTCCGGAAAAACCGTTTGTGGCATATACCATCATTGCCCCATATATTCCGCAAGAAGCACCGCCAGTTATTCAGTATTCCGATATTGTCAAACCCATCGAACCAGAATCGAGAAACCCTGATCAACCCGAGGTGGTTACCGAGAATTGGAGCAGGAAACAACGTATGGAATATCCAACGGTAGTTTGGAGTTTTACGGCTGTTTCCACCGATGTTAGTCAATGTTACAAAACAATTATGCAAATTCGGCAATGGTTCGAACTCAACGGGAAAGACGCGCTCCAAGGGGAGAACATCGTTGTAGCGCGTGTTGAACCCGTGCTTGACAGAAGTTTAATCATCGAGGAGATTCAACCTGAATACAGAGTTGGATTAGATGTTGCACTTCGAGTATCAAGTAAAATTAGTATAGACGTCGAAACTATCGAATCCGTGGATTATACCACAGGTTCCAACATTTAGGAGAAACGATAAAATGACAGGAATTACGGACGTTAACGTAATTATCACCAAAGAAACGGCTGCCGTAACCCAAGCCGGGTTTGGTCTTCCGCTCATTGTGGGGACTGCCGGAGAAACCGGGTTTGACGACCTTGGGTATCAGGTTTGTGAAAACCTTTCCCAGGTTGCGGCCCTGGTCCCGGCGAATGGGGATGACCCGGGCACGGCAGGGACCGAAGTCT
>LSQX01189645.1_pt1 | contig 13941 bp, 10 predicted proteins | sample 654561 | NCBI WGS metagenome assembly LSQX01 (sample SAMN04489861, study PRJNA283612) | anaerobic digester metagenome | isolation source: 4 biogas reactors fed with cattle manure at either 37C or 55C with and... | place: Denmark: Kongens Lyngby | collected 2014
ATGATCAGCGCCAAGGGCATGTACTACAAAGACGAAAAAAGCTGGAGGCTGGCTGAACTGAGTGAGGCGGAGCTGCCTGCGGCGATACAGATTTTTGGCTCGGAGCCGGACATACTTGCACATGCAGCCGAAAAGCTTAATGATTCTCCGGCTGCTGCCATAGATATAAATATGGGCTGTCCGACCCCCAAGATCACAAAAAACGGAGAAGGCAGTGCGCTTATGCTTAAGCCTGAGCTTGCCGGAGAGATTATACGGTCAGTGGTTTCAGCCTCCGCGAAGCCTGTTACGGTGAAGATTCGAAAGGGCTGGGATGATGAACATATCAATGCCGTTGATTTTGCCATCCTGGCTGAAAAATGCGGCGCATCTGCTGTGGCCATACATGGCAGGACGAGGGTACAGTTTTACAGCGGAAATGCCGACTGGGATATCATAAGGGATGTGAAAAGAGCAGTTTCCATACCCGTCATCGGGAACGGTGATATCCGCACTCCTGAAGACGCTGCCAGTATGCTTGAATATACGGGCTGTGACGCTGTAATGGTGGGAAGGGGTGCCCAGGGGAATCCCTGGCTGTTCAAAAGGATAAATCATTTCTTAAAAACGGGACAGATCCTTTCGGAGCCTGATGCAGAGGAGAAAAAAGCGATGATGCTGCGCCACCTCGATATGCTGGTCAAGTATAAGGGTGAGTATACCGGTGTTCGGGAGATGCGCAAGCATGTTGCCTGGTATATCAAGGGCTGCAGGGATTCCAGCCGTCTCAGGGAGAAGGCCTTCAGGGTCACATCGTATGAGAGCATGGCGGAGTTGATAAGTAGCTGGGGTCAGGCTTGAAATTTTAATTTTGTGTCATATTGCACCTGGCATATAGCGAATTAATGTATATCGATCAGGGACGTGAGAAATCCCGTCCGAAGCCGGACTGTGCCAGGTCGCGATCACACCGCATCCGGTCTGCGTCGAGCCCCAGCTACATCCGAAACCGGCAGAGGCACGTCAGGCTGAAGAATATAAAACCCGGGTCCTGTCAAAGTCCCTGTCAAGCTGCCATCAGTCCGCATCCAGCCTGCGTCAGGTCCCATCCACTACACGCCAGTCAGCGTCAGGTCCCATCCACACCGATGTCAGACTGCAATAGAATAGTTCCTTTACATTGCTTATGTTTTGAATTAAAATATTAGCAGAATATATGTTCGGAGGATGCTATGAACATTGAGCAAATGCTGGAGCATATCAGAGCGTCTGAAAAGATGATGAAGAACATCACAGCCTGGGTGGAGCTGCCGGCCAAAGAAGCTGTATATGCAGACTTTCCGGATTTTCTGGATGAGCGCATCACCAAAGCGCTCGAGAGAAGGGGAGTCAGACAGCTGTATTCGCATCAGGCCAGCGCTGTCCGGGCGGTACATGACGGAAAGAGCATTGTTGTGGTGACGCCTACTGCTTCAGGCAAGACAATGTGCTACAATGTGCCCGTTATGGATGCCATCCTGAAGGACGAATCCTCCAGAGCACTATTCCTTTTCCCCACAAAAGCGCTGTCCCAGGATCAGACTGCAGAGCTTCATGAACTCATCACAGAGGCGGGGGTAGATGTCAAAACATACACTTATGACGGCGACACACCCCAGTCAGCCAGGAAAGCCATCAGGCAGGCAGGGCATATAGTCGTGACCAATCCGGACATGCTGCACAGCGGCATACTCCCGCACCATACAAAATGGACAAAGCTGTTTGAAAATCTGAAATTCGTCGTCATAGACGAAGTACATCATTACAGAGGTGTATTCGGAAGCCATCTGGCCAATGTCATAAGAAGACTCAGGAGAATATGTGACTTCTATGGCTCCAAGCCGCAGTTCATATGCTGTTCTGCCACCATTGCAAACCCGGTGGAGCTGGCATCCAGGATCATCGGTGAGGATGTGGAGCTCATCGACAACAACGGCGCCCCGACTGCCAGCAAGCACTTTATTTTCTACAATCCTCCGGTGATCAACAGGGAACTGGGCATAAGAAGAAGCAGTATGCTCGAAGCTAAACGCATAGCAGAGTCGTTCATACGAAATGAGATCCAGACCATATTGTTCACAAGGAGCAGACTGAATGTAGAAGTGCTTGTTACTTATCTGAGGAACATTTACGGCGGAAAGAGCGAAGGCGAGAAAAGAGTAAGGGGCTACAGAGGCGGCTATCTGCCCACTCTCCGCCGTGAGATAGAAAAGGGTCTCAGGGAAGGCAGCATAACCGGAGTCGTATCGACGAATGCACTGGAACTGGGCATCGATATCGGCGCATTGGATGCATGTGTCATCTGCGGCTACCCGGGGACGATAGCCAGCACATGGCAGCAGGCAGGACGCGCCGGACGCAGGAGCGGCGTATCCGTTGCGATACTCGTGGCAAGCAGCAGTCCGCTTGACCAATATATTATCAACAATCCTGACTATTTTTTCGGAAAGACCCCTGAAAACGGTCTGATAAATCCTGACAACCTCGTCATATTGTACAGCCACATGAAATGTGCCGCATTTGAACTGCCATTTGAGGACGGCGAGAAATTCGGGGTGGAAACCACCGCTGAGATCCTCGGATTTATGGAGGATGCCAGGCTCGTAAGACATGTGGGGAATCGATGGCACTGGATGGCGGATGTGTTCCCTGCTGATGAGATAAGCCTGAGAAGCGCGTCGAACGAAAACTTCATAATTATCGATATAACTGAGCCAAAGCCCGTGGTCATAGGAGAGACGGACAGGTTCAGTGCGCCGATGCTGCTTCATGAAGAAGCGATCTATATTCACGAAGGCGTCCAGTACCAGGTGGAGGAGCTGGATTTTGACGACAAGAAGGCCTATGTCCGCAGGGTCAACGTGGATTATTACACGGATGCCAATCTGGCTGTGGATCTTAAGGTGCTGGATGTATTCCGCGAAGACAAAACCAGGCAGGTGCACAGAAGCTGCGGCGAAGTTTCGGTCAGTGCACTGGTGACCATGTTTAAAAAGATAAAACTCCATACCCATGAAAATATAGGATCAGGTCCGGTAACGCTGCCGGAACTGGAGATGCATACTACTTCCTACTGGGTCAGCCTGCCCGGGGATATGCCCGACATGTCGCAGACGGAACAGGAGAACGGTTTGCTGGGGCTTTCCAATGTGCTCGCCAATGCTGCGCCGATCTACCTTATGTGCAGCCCCGGAGACATTCGCGTCGTCCACCAGGTGCGGGCTCCGTTCACGCAGAGACCCACGGTGTATATATACGACAGCTATCCGGGCGGAGTGGGATTCAGTGATAAGCTGTACGAACTGCACAGGGAGTTGTTTGAGACTGCCGCTTCAATGGTTGAGAAATGCGGCTGTGAATCAGGCTGTCCATCATGTGTCGGCCCTCTCAATGAGTTCACAGGTGCCGATGATCCCAAGGAACTGACGCTCAGACTGATAGAACTTATCAGACAGAATGCATAGGGCAAGGCGCACAGACAGGATGCACAGGAGCGGATTCGGATGGATATCAGAAGCAAGCTGAATTTCTACCGGGGAACACCGGAAAAACCAGTACATGTGCGAAAAGCGGCCGGCGGACAGGACGTGGATGTTCTGATCCCCGGGACTGTGCGCGAAAATGAGCATGGCCGCTGTTATGTCATAGAACAGAGATATCACCCTGAATATGTCCACGGAGGATGCAGAATCGGTGACGCTTCAAGTATAAGCGGTGAAATGCTTTCGTTTATCGGCGGACCGGGTTGCGACGGACTGCAGGCTGAGAAGCTGATTTATCTTGATACCGAGACCACAGGGCTCACTGGTGGGACCGGAACTGTTGCATTCCTGGTCGGGACGGGTTTTTTCGAAAATGGCAGTTTTGTCATAAGGCAATATTTCATGCGGGACTATGATGAGGAAACCGCGATGCTGGCCGAACTCAAAGAACTCATCTCAGACAGGCAGGGATTTGTGACATTCAACGGTAAATCTTTTGATATCAATCTGCTGCAGACCCGGCTCATCGCCAACAGGCTGAGGCTGGGCATCTCCGATATCCCCAACATCGATTTGCTGTACCCGGCAAGGAGAGTATGGAAACTCAAGCTGGAGAGTTGCCGCCTGGTATCGCTTGAGGAGAATATCCTGGGCCATGTAAGGCATGATGACATACCAGGTTCGATGATACCCGCTGTTTACTTCGATTACCTAGAAGACAGGGACGCATCGGCAATAAAGAGAGTCCTGGAGCACAACGAGCTGGACATATTGTCCATGGTATCGCTGCTGTGCAGGCTTTCAGCCATGCTGCAGGATCCGATGTCCGAATCTGACGGAGGGCTTGAGCTGCTTGGTATCAGCAGGATCTTCGAGGCCCACGGCAGGACAGGAGATATGGTCAAATGCCTTGAGGCATGTACCGATTCAGGGCGGTACGACGTCAAGCTGCAGGCGGTGAAGCGGCTGACCACCGTCTATAAAAGAGAGAACCGTTATGACCTCGCCCTGGAACACTGGCATGCCATCGAGTCTGAAAGCTCCGGCTTCGATCTGTTCCACCTTATAGAGATGGCGAAATACTATGAGCATAAGGAAAAGAATCCGGGAAAAGCTCTGCAGGCAGTCGAAAAAGCATTCGCACTATGTCGTCGTGCCGGCATTACAACCGGGAGACATATAGATGGATTGTCAAAACGCAGGGACAGGCTGACGAGAAAAATCATGCAGAAGCAGCATAACAATAATCCCGGATCATAAGGGCATTTTGTTTGTGATGCCGCTGATGCTGGACTGTTCTGTGCGTAGTATCGGAACCACCCCGGCGTTCATTCTGCCCCGGCTGCTCGCCCTGCTTTTACTGCCATCTCAGTTGCAGTCCTCTTCCACTATCCTGATAAATGTTTCGACCAGGTCAGGATCGAACTGCTTACCTGAGCACTTCCTGATCTCTTTGATTGCTTCTTCGACGCTTACCCCTTTGTGATAAGGCCTGTCATTGGTCATGGCGTCGAATGCGTCGACTATACCCAGTATCCTGCACTCCAGCGGGATTTCATCGCCCTTGAGTCCGTCAGGATAGCCTGAACCGTTCCAGTGTTCATGATGATGCAGTATGAAAGGCGCTACAGAGACCAGTTCCTTGGCACGGCTCGCAATGTTGAAGCCGATATTCACATGGGTCTTCATTTTTTCGTATTCTTTTCTGGTCAGGCGTCCGGGCTTGTTGAGTATCTCGTCCGGCACGCCGATTTTACCAAGATCGTGTATTTTTGATAAAAGCAACAGGTTTCTTTTCTGGCCTTCAGTAAGTCCCAGGGCTTCTGCCATCTTCCGGCAGAGCTCAGAGATCCTTTCCACATGTCCCTGGGCAACATAGTCCCTCTCGGACAGTGCGGCCAGGAGCATATCCACGACCCGGCTCTTTTCACTGTTGGACTGGCTGATTTTATATCTGTACATGTCGTCGTCTGCTCTGCGGTAAACGCTGTAGAGATCATCGTCATCGTCGTCCTCCGTCGATGCAAGGCCTATGGACATACTTATAGGAATGACGGCATTGAATCTGTTCAGCCTGTTCAGGAACCTTACAAAATACCCGGCTCTTTCCTGAGCGGTCCGAAGGTCAGTATTGGGCAGCAGGACGCAGAACTCGTCCCCACCTGTACGGGAAATCGTTCCCTTATCTTTGAATACCTTCCTGATTATCGCCGCTGCCATCTTGAGCAATTCGTCACCTGCATTGTGGCCGAAGGTGTCATTTGTTATCTTCAGACCATCGATATCGATCACTATGATGCTCAATGGCTTGTATGTGTCCAGTTGCTTATTCATCCGTGACATCTCAGCTTCAAAGAACATCCTGTTGTGAAAGCCGGTCATGCCGTCGGTGTATGCCTGCCGCCTTATGGTCTCTTCAGCATTCTTCATCGTTGTCACATCGGAGAAAATGATGCTCATGTAATCTTTCTGAGGGTAGAAGATCGAAAGTTTGTACCAGCTGTTCCTCAGTCTGACGGCCTCGTCGGAAGCGGGGAAATCACTTGTGGCTGCGGTTTCACCGCCGGCTTCAGAGATATTCCGGCACATCGCGCTGATTTCCGGCAAAAGCTGCAATAAGTCGGACCCTATAAGTTCATCCTTACTGAGCCCGATTTTTTCCGAAAAAGCATCGTTCACTTCACATATGGTACAGCTCTGCAGGTGGCCTCTTTCATCGTATTCAAGCCTGTTTAGGGTGAAGCCGTCGGTCATGTTGGTAAACAGCGATTTATAATTGGTTTCCGTTTCCCTGGATTGCTGCTCTATCCGACGGTACAGTTGTCTGATCTCCAAAGCCGCATTTATCATAAGCACTGTAAGGAAGATGAGTATGCCGACCTCGGTCAGGGTATTCGTTCTTTTTTGCTGTGAAGTGTCGTAAAAAAAGGAGAATGTGTCGGACAAAGCGGTGACACCAAGGGCAAATATGCCGATAATAACTACCCGTGCACTGCTTTTTCCGTATATTATCGATCTGGTGGTCGCATATATGGCAATCAGTACTGATATCAAGAGAATAAGATGGAATACCCTGACGGAATAAAGGATCGAAACGATGCCTGTAAAATCAAGGGCAAACGCCGCCACCGCGAATACCGCGTGTACTATTGCCTGTATTTTCATAAGTCTGGAATAGTGGGTGTCCTTTGTAACATATGTACGTCCTATATATATCAGGAGCCACATTGGTACAAGATAGATGAAAAAGTTGGCCGAGTAGGTCATTGCAATTGGAGCGACAATAAAAAGCTGCAGCAGGTTACATTCCGAGAGCAGCCATCCTCCAATGAAAACCGAGCCAAGCCCCAGATAAACATCATTGTTTCTCCTGTACAGGGACAGTATCTGGATCATGATTATGGCAAGTCCCAGGAATATGCACAAGCTGCCGATCAGCAGTGTCGACATGTTCATATTGAATATTTCCATGTAATGGTCTCCCCTGGTACCGACTGTCCCATGTGTCAGATAGCCGGTCAGATAGGGAAAAGGAGAACTCATCCTTATGTATATGGTCTTGCCGCCAAAGCCTTCAGGCAAATCCACAAAATGCCATGTGCTGCCCGGTGTCCTCACTCTCTCCGATATGTCGTGAGGATTGTAGCTGTAGATCAGTTGGTCCTCCAGATATACCTCTGCCGTATTCTGCGGAGCTCTCAACCTGACACATGCATCTTCAAGAGCGATGTCGGGGAGTTCGGCTTTTACCCAGATGGAGCGGTAACTGCCACTGTTGGGCGGCCTTCCCGGGAAATGAAAGTCTGTCCAGCCACTGTTTTCATAATTTTTGTCAAGCCACAGGAATCTGCCGTCAGCATCGACGGGCGAGTCACCCCAGCAATATTGCCATCCGCTCGGTTCGAATGTCCTGGCATAGATGGATGACGAAACTACAGATGCATATTCCCTGTTAAGCTTCAATACAAATATCACACTCAAAGTGATTACTGCTGCCGTAACAGCAAGAACAACTGTATAAATGATACTTTTTCTGATGCGAGACATTTTTCCCCCAAAAACATACATCCGTACAAACACTATTCTTTATCATACCATAATTCACAGAGAAAAAAAGCATATACACATGATCATAATAATAAAAATTAGACGGGGATTCATGTGGGGTGAGGTTGTGAGAAAATCATTCGCGAGCGGTGCTGTCATACTGACTGCGGCAGGGCTGGCAGCCAGGATGCTCGGATTTGTATACAGAGTCTATTTATCCAATCTTATAGGTGCAGAGGGAATGGGCCTTTATGAGCTTGTCATACCTGTCTATACCGCAGTAGTGCTGACCATTACGTCTGGCATCACCATCGCAGTGTCAAAAATGGTTGCTGAGCAGAATGCGCGGTCGGATCCGGCCAATCCTGCAAGGGTGACAGTATACGCTGCCATACTTGCGGCAGGAGCGGGGATGCTGGTTTCTTTTGTGATTGCCCTTAACGCAGATGGATTCAGCGTAAAAATACTTGGCGATGAGAGAACCCTCGGTGCACTGCTGATACTGGTGCCGTGCCTGCCCGGAGTCGTGGCCGCATCAGCGCTGAAGGGATATTTCTACGGGATGCAGCAGGTCGTACCCACTGCGGTCTCACAGATAGCCGAGCAAGCGGTGAAATTTCTGGTACTGGTGCTGTCTGCAGGTGCAATAATCGAGAGGGGCGCCGGGTATGCCTGCACCATCGCGGTTTTTGCGACAGCAGCAGGTGAAATACTCAACATGCTGGTACTGCTGGCAGTGTTCAGATCAGGGGGACGGTTCTTCAAAAGGAGGGACGGTTCTCCGAAAAGAGGAGAAGGCTCTCATATGCCGAAATTGACGAGCGATCCCGTGCAGAAAAAAACAGCGGGCGCTCGTTGCTCCTGAAAAGTGGAGAACCGTCCCCCTGTCCCGGTCGGGCTCCAAAGTTGATGCGCAGATCCCGGATCATAAAGGCGCTGCTCAGGGCGGCGGTGCCCGTATCGGCCAACAGGCTGGTCATATCTTCACTGGCAGCAGCTGAATATATCCTGATCCCGGTAATGCTCGCAGCGGGCGGTCTGGACGAAAAAAGCAGCATGCAGGTATTCGGACGACTCACAGGCATGGCTCTCCCGCTGGTCATGTTTCCTTCCATTGTGACAAATTCCATAGCAACCACTCTTGTGCCTGCATTATCTGAATCTGCCGCACTCAAGAGATACAGGGCACTGAACCGGCAGATTTCGAAGTCTATACAAATCACATTCATCCTGGGCATTATTTTTTCATCATTGTTCATATGCTTTTCAGAAGAGATAGGCTCTTTGATATATAGAAATGAAAATATTGGTGAACTGCTCTTCATGCTGTCATTCAGCTGCATTTTCATATATCTGCAGCAGACACTGACGGGAGTGCTCAACGGGCTTGGCAGACAGGCCATTCTGCTGAGGAATACTGTAACAGGCTCCGTCCTGAGGATAGCTGTCATATGCATCCTAATGCCCATGTTCGGTATCAAGATGTATATCATAGGACTGACTGCAAGCCTTATGCTTACGGAATGTCTGAACCTCATAGAAATAAACAAAATTACCGGACTGGTCATCGACCTGCGGGAATGGCTTGTGAAACCAGGCCTGGCGGGTATCCTTGCAATTTTCGCGGGAAGATATATCCACTACTTTTTCAGCATGTTCTCATTTGACGAAAGAATCGCTACAATGCTTGCCATGGCTGTGAATACGATGTTCGCCGGGGTACTGATGATGATCACCGGCGTACTTGAGATAAGAGAATTGATGAGTATGGCTGGTCTTGATCTGAAAACGAAAATCAGTAAAAAATGAAGAACGAGTGAGATATCTGCAGATAATTAAAAACATGCAGGGTTTTCCAAACGATTTGGTCAAAGATAGTCAAAATCAAACTTGCATTTCAAGCGGAAATGAATTAAAATAAAGTCGAAGGTCAAAGATAGTCAAAGACAATAAAGTAAAAACAAACAACCTGGCAGCATTTATGTAAACGGTGCATAAATTGGACTATCGGAATAATTTTATTGGACTGAAAGAAAAAATATTATTCGGAGGTGGTTATATGTTTGGACTGGTACCATTCAACAGGAGAAACAGCTTATCGCCGAGGAAAGGTCCTTTTGATCTGGACAGTTTCTTTGATAACTTCCTCAATGACTCATTTGCCGGATTCTTCACTGCTGCACACCCGATCAGGGCTGACATCAAAGAGAACGACAAAGAATATGTCATCGAGGCAGACATCCCGGGTGCGAAGAAGGAAGATATCAGGCTTGAACTGGCAGACGGGATTCTTACCCTCGGTGTGGAGCACAATGAGCAAATCGATGAGGAAAGAGAGAACTATATCCGCAAGGAGAGAAGGTACGGCTCGTATTGCAGGAGCTTCAGGGTCGATGGGGTCAGCGAAGATAAGGTGAGCGCAAAATATGAAAACGGCGTACTCACTGTAAGACTCCCCAAGACCGAGGAAGCGAAACCGAAGTCACACAGGATCGACATCAACTGATTGGAGACCTGATCCATTTCATCTCATGAAAGTAAGTATGAATGTGCATAGGCATCAGAAGCCGGTATATGTCATCCCCCCGTATACCGGCTGTTTTTATGCCTGCACATGCCGTCCCGCGGCTGCAGCCCTTTTTTCGCAGCAGGCAAACTTTCAAATCTAAGCAGCATTGCCGTCTGCGCCGCCTTTGTTCTCATTTTTGCCTGTTATTCTGACGGCTGCCAGTATTATGGCGATGTTTATCCAGAAAAGGAACATAATCCGCGTAAAGAACCAGACATGATCGGCGAAGCCCATGGCCAGAAGGCCCGCTATGCCTGCCAGCGAAGCGAAGAGCATATTGTTTGCGGCAGGATCCCTTTTTTTCACCATAGCTTCGAATGCATTACGCACCATCCTGAATATCAGAAGCAGGAAAGTCAGGATCGCGGCAATTCCCGCCTCAAGCCAGAGCTGCAGGTACAGGATGTGAGTATGCGCGGCCTTGGTGAGCCCGAAGATCTTGTATCTTTCAAATATGGCAGAAACCACGCCGGGGCCAAGCCCTACGCCAGTCAGCCAATAATCCTTCAGCATCGGTATTGCTGAGGTGAGTATCTTTCCTCTGTAGTCCGTAGACTTGTCACCACTGAATATGGTAAGGATCCTGTTATATATTGGGGCCGGAAGAAACTGAAGGGCTATAAAACCCAGAATTATCATCACCGGTATGAATTTTATATCCCAGAAGAAAACGAACACTACGACGGCGCCTGCCAGAGCTACCCACGCGCCCCTGGAGCCTGTCTTGAACAGTATGAGGATCACAGGTGCCAGCATTGCCAGCCATGCCGCTTTTTTCAGCCACGACTTTTCATTCAGTATTATCGCCCCGAAAAACGGAATAGTGAGAACAAGCATTTCCCCGTACACATTGGGATTGCCCATAGTGGAGCTGACTCTGCCGCCAAGATCGGGATTCAGAGTCAGGTCGGTAGTTGACGGATCGACGGCTACACCGACGACTTTCCACTGATATATACCATAAAGTGCAGTAATGAATGTCCCTATAGCAATGAACTTTATGAGCAGTGCCAGCTTGTCGGCTGAATCGATGGTGCTGACGATCACCATGATGAATACGAATGCAATGATATAATGTACCAGGTATTTCAGGCTCTCCCGCGGGAAGAGCGATGTCGAGGCAGCCACTGCCAGGCTCACAAAAAACAGCAGTATCGAATAGTCGATGGCCGGCGTCTCCACAGCACTTTCCCTGTTTGTCATCAGCCTGATGAAGAAAAGCGCTGTCAGTCCTGCCGCAAGCATGGCACCGTATTCATTGCGCCAGATATGGTACGGAACTGCCATGATAACGATCAGGATCAGCCCGATGATCAAATGCATATTGTCAGTCAGATATTTCAGCAGTCTGAAAGCGAGACTGTGTTCAAATACGTTTTCCCACTTGTTGTAGGCGGATTTCAGCAGCTTTCCCGGGAAATTGACGATGAGATGTATGATTCGAAGGACAGAGCTTTCAGCCCAGCTTTGCTGAGATTTGTCGGGACCTCTGAAATATGAGAGGATGAGGCTGCTTTCGATTGTGTTCTTAACAAAACCCTTCATTGTAATCATCCTTAATCAGCGGCTTTTTCTATGCTGGATATCCTTCCGTCCTTGAGATAGCTGTTGCCTGCATAGAGCGAGATGGTCTGTCCCACATAGTACACTGATTTGTCTATGGAAACTCCGTTTTCGTTGATGGTACCGAGAGCTTCCATGGTCAGGGTCAGCGAGGAGTAGCCTTCTCTCGGAGAGGCCACGAATTCACCGGAATCCTTGTTTGCCCAGAAAACGGATTCGCCCCGTTCGATCGCTATAACCTTCCCGAAATTGGAGTTTTGTATCTGCTCCCTTACCTGGTCACCTGTATCGATTGCATCTATGGTGCAGTCAGGTGTGTTTTCCATGTAAAAGGTGATTATGATTTTATCTTTGGCAGCTGCAGGTGCGCCCACCTTAGCCTTTGCGAATTTGCCGGACACCCCGATGATGCCGACCGCCACTATCGCAATGACCGCTATCACTATCCAAAAGGATCTTTTCCTGAACATCGTATCCATCCCACCTTATCAGTTTATTTGCTCCGCACTGTCTATCCTTGCGTAGAAAGCAGATGTGCCGACCCTGATCACAAGAAACTGGCCGACATAGTATTTTGCGCCTCCGATCGTAATCCCTGAGGGACCTGCTTTCCCCGGTGTTTCCATTACCAGTTTGACGGAAACGAATCCGTCTTTCTTTGTCCTGACCTGTTTGCCCTCCTGATCGGCTCCCCAGTTGATGGAGTCGCTGATCTCGATATCTACCAGTTCACCAAAGCTGATGTTCTGGAAGGATTCCGTAACAGGATCACCTGGCTTGACATTTGAAGCTGTAAATGTATTAACTTCTTCCTGAAACATGGTCAGCAGTATTTTTTCTTCCGGAGCTGCGGTTTTTTCAGGCGAGAACACTCCCGCCCTGAACAGGATGAACAGAGCCGCGGCCAGTATTATCACAAGGAAGAAAAGGTCTATGATATTTATTCTGCCGAACAGTTTCCCGTTTTTATCTATCATCCTTTGCTCCTTTCCTGCTCAGTTCATAAAGATTATATGTTTCGGCAACGGTTTTATCAAGGCTGAATCTCTCTTTGACGATCCTCATTCCATTATCCGAATATTTTCTTCTGAGCTGGCTGTCATTAATCAGCATAGCAAGGCCTGCCGCATAACCCTGCACATCCCCGTAATCCACGAGGATACCTGTCTGTTCGCGTTCATTTACGATCTCGGATGTGCCGCCGCTGTCAGTGGTTATGACCGGCAACCCCGATGCCATCGCTTCGAGTATGGCTATACCGAGGGCTTCATTCTCCGAATGTGCTATAAATATATCGGAATCCCTGAGCATCTCTTTGACGTTGTCCACATACCCCGGGAGGAATACATCATCCTGAAGTCCGTTGGCTTTTATCTTTTCTTTGATAGCTTCCTCCAGCGGTCCTACGCCTGCAAGTGCGAACTTGTACTTTTTGCCTGTGAGGCCAAGGGCACTGCTGTTTTTCTTCATGTAGCCGATAACGTCGATGATGAAATCATGGCCTTTTTCCGGTGAAAACCTTGATACGGAAGTTATCAGCATATCTTCATCAGCGATACCCATATCCTTTCTGAAATTGGCTGGAGATGAACAATTCCATTCATCGGGATCTACCCCGTTGTATATCATAGATATCTTTTTTTCGCTGATGCCTTCTCTGATGAGCCTGTCCCTTACATGTCCGCTGACGGCAATGATTCGGCTGTTGAATAGAGTGAAGACCCGGTTGAGCAGCACGACTTTTCTGCTATTCTCAAACAGCATATGCCTCGTGTTTATTATGGTGACCCTGTTTCCCGCTATTTTTGACAATATGCTTATGTAGTTCTCTCTGAGGAAATGAGTATGGATGACATTTATCGAAAGCTGTCTGCAAAGTTTCTTTAGCTGCCGGGCTGCCTTCATGTCGACAGGGCTGTTCATCCGCAGCGGTATCATTTTTATCCCGAGTTCTTCAAACATGCTTCGCCCCGGGCCGTCATCGGAATATGCTATATAGAACTCACATAATTTGCCGTGGAGCTTTTTAGCCAGTGAATAGATGTATTTTTCCGATCCTCCGCTGCCGAGGTAATTCAGTAAATGCAAGATCTTAAGCATATTTACACCGTCCAGCCCGAGGACGTCTTATCCTCTGTATTAACTGCATAATATTCTACCATATACAGACTCATGAGTCGAGAGATTCGTTCAGGCCGCGGCCAGTAATCATGGACCGGGATCCCGGGAAATAATCAGTGTGTGTGCAAAAGTTTTTACAAA
>LSQX01169092.1_pt1 | contig 13939 bp, 9 predicted proteins | sample 654561 | NCBI WGS metagenome assembly LSQX01 (sample SAMN04489861, study PRJNA283612) | anaerobic digester metagenome | isolation source: 4 biogas reactors fed with cattle manure at either 37C or 55C with and... | place: Denmark: Kongens Lyngby | collected 2014
TGACAAGGTGGTTTTCTGCCTCATCCCTCAATTCTTTAAGCTGCTTTTTTATCATGTGCATAAAATATTTTCACTGCTTTACTAAATGCCTGTCAAGAAACTCGAATGAACCTTCCCCTTTTACCATGTGGCCTCCATTGAAATACTCAATACAGGTATTTCCGGGAAGGTTTAAAAGGTCATAATGCCTCCGCACTTTAGCATATTCATAGCTCACCCACTCATCAACACCTACTCCGTCGAAATGTCCCCTTTCAACCATAAAAGGTCTTGGTGCAATCAATCCCGCCATCTCTGCATAATTAAAGGTATGTCCCAGGTCCCATTCCGGCATTTCATACTCCCCGCTGTACATATATGTATAACTGTCGATGACAGACGAATTTTTTCTCACCCATTCGTTGAAATCACCGGCACAGATCGACAATGCATATTCTTCTATGAGCGCAGGAAGGCGCATAGCTGATTTACCGCCATAAGAAAGTCCGTAATACCCGATTCGCGCAGGATCAATAAAGGACAGTTGTCCGAGCCATTCAATGATACGCTGATGCTGGCCGGTTATAACCGAGAACAGCGATAATTCAACAGGATTAGCTTTTCGTTGCAATACACGGAATTTATCAGCCCCTCTGTAAGGGTTATGAGGTGAAAATGTTACATATCCACGTTCAGCAAGTCGTGTGGCAAAACCCTGATAATAAGGAAATTCTGAAGAGTTAGGGTCAGTATTCACAACATCAGCCGGTAATCCTTCAAGACCATGCTGACAAACAACAACAGGCCGTTTTTCTCCCGGCTTAATATCTTTGGGAATGATTAGAATACCCCAGGCAAACACATCAGGCCATACGTCGAGCATCACTTCGTAACTGGAAAGTTTCGCATTGTCATGTAATAAACGGGCACGCGGATTAACAGGCATTGCCGGGACAGGCAATTTGCCTATCACCTCATGAAACTGCTCCCGGAATTTATCTTTCACAGGTTTTTGCCGGGCAGCATCACCCTCCAGTCCGTCCCAATAGGTTTTATTTCTGGTTCTCTCACAAAGCTGTAAAACATTTTGCACATGCTGTTCCATACATTTTACAGTGCGTTCCTGTCTTTTGACAGGATCAACCCAGGATCTCCGGCCGGAAGCCGGCAAAGAAATTTTTTCATTTAAAAATTTAATATCCAGTCCTGATGCAAATTCATTCATCGCTTCTTCTGAGAAAGGATTTACGGCAATGCCTCCTTCACCTGATATTAATTTTAAATTACTCCTGCCGGCTGGTAACATATTCTCAGCTCTCTTAATCTCTTCTGAAACTGACCCGAATACAGGTGTAGCTATCCGGCCCGGGGCTGCTCCTGATGTGCGGCCCTGTCTGGCAGCAGGAGGTCCGGATATTTCAGGTGCTTTTGCATGTTCTGCAATTAAGGGCCGCGGCCAGCTCATCACCGCCAGCTCGGCATCTCCGAAATACCTGAGCAATCCCCAGACATTCCGGTAAATGGGTTCAGTCCACAGTTCATTGCGCTTATTAAAGTAGCCGCTCACAAGAGCCGCCGATATACGGGTATCCATAGCCGAAGCATATAAGGCCAGTAATCCACCCTCGCCATGGCCGGCAACACCTGTCTTAATCTTTCTCCCTGAGTCTCTGTTTCGTAATTCCAGCCAGTCGATTGCAGCAAATATCTTTTGCAGTTCATAACCAATTATATGGCGTCCAACCTCATATCCCTGCCTGTAGATCCATTCCCTATGTGGCAGATTTGTGAAACGCCCTGCAATATGGCTGCCGGAAAATGTATCCTTCCTGTCAGCCAAAACAGGGATCAATACTTCGCATCCGGCATCAGCAAGTTGAAGTGCAGCGCCAAAACCAAACTCTCCTTCTCCCGAGATACCCGCCAGTACTTCCGGAAGGATGTCAGCATCGGGAATCATTACCACACCGGCCTTAACAGGACCTTTGGGCTGTATAAAAATACCTCCGGCATTAACTCCCTCCAGCACACTCCACCTTACAGCGCTGATGATAAATCTGTCACTTTCAATATGGTATTGATTAAGATTTTCATCCGTAAGAACCTCCATCATTACCGGTAGCCTGGGGTCTGCAACTCCGGTACGGACTGCCAGTAACTTACGTTTCTCTGAAACAGACCGGCTGAAAGCTTCAGCTGACGAAAAATCTAAATTCCACATATCCTTCCTGGCTTGCAAAATTTTCTCATTCTCATTCATCAGAAAGCGATCAATGCCTTCTAACATGAGAGCAGAAAGATCACCTTCCTCTTCAAGCGGAGAATAGGGAAATTTTACCTGCGATTGTGCATAAGAACAGATAACGCCGGGGATAACAATGATAATTGCCAAAAATATTATCCTCCAATAATAAAACAATACAGATCCCCCTGTTTTATTAATAAGTGCAATGTTTAAATTAGTTTTCATTGTAATATATTTAAAGTTTAGTTCTTCCGGTTAAGCTGCTGATAAAGAGCTAACAAGAAATCCCTGTTGTCAGCTGTAAGATAATCCATTTCACCACCCATTCTGTTGAACGTTTTACAATATCTTAAATAATAGGCAGGATTATCTGCCGGCGGTTCCCCATTTTTTTGCCAGTCCCATTCTGAATACGCCAGGTCCACAACCAGTATATAATGATTGTCAATATGTTCATTTCTTTGAATCGCTATATTTTGGGACATTGACAAAGCTTTTTCGAAAATCATGGGTGACATAACTGCTGAACCTACAGAAAGGTATACACCATTTTCCAGATTACTGATGCTATGAGCATAACAAAGAAAATCATTCAGTGCAGTCCGGCCTATTGCCGCCCCGTGGTTTAAGGGGTGGTTATAAATTATGTCGTGCCCTATCATCGGATGCCCTGTGAAAGGAACCTTTAAATGAAAGGCATTCCCCTGAACTGAATATTCTTTCCATGGATGAGGTATCTTCATAAATCCGGGAGTAATTTCAAAATGTTTGATTATCCCTGCAAAATCAATCGCCGCAGCAGCTGATTCCGGATCTGTTTTCATTTTTCCGGCAGAATATTCATATAAAAATGCCGGCTCGGGTATATCGATGCCCTCTTCCCAAATCATCTTCCCCACAGATTCGCCGTAACCCAATCCCTGATATGCACCTGCTATCAAAGCCAGATTGATATAGTAACCAGTCTCTGCCCATATGCCAAATTGTCCCAGATCCACATTTTCCCTGACATCTTCACTCGACTTTCCCTGATATGCAAACTCCCAGTCATGGATTATACCTGCTCCGTTAGTGGCGAGATGAGTAATCCATCCCTCCTTTATCAGTGCCGTAAGTGCCGGGGCCATTCCATTTTTAATAGTATGGGCGCCGAATGCCATTATAACCGGCCGCTTTAATTTACGGGCTTTAACTATCTTTGCTGCACACTTTTCAATAATCCTGTTAAAATTCTTCGAAACCTCACCCGGACGGCGGTCAACCGGAATATGGTCTCTTTCAATAAAGACTTTATTTTTACGTTCAGCCAGTCCCCTGGTCCTGAGCTTCTCCCTGTCGAACTTCGGATACGGCATAATTATGTCATTTTTTCAATATTCAATATTTTTAAAAGGCTCTCTATTTGTGAGAAATCCGGGACTACAATATCTGCACCTGCCTTGATCAGCCTGGTACGTTTACCCGGATTAAGACTGTGCCGCTTCACTTCATTACTGGCTATTCCGACAGTCACGCCACCTCTTTTCCTGGTTTCCCTGATCTCAACAGGCCCATCTCCAAATGTAACAACCTGTCCCATCCGTGAGTCACCAATATTTGTAAGAATTCGGTCAAGCACCATCTTTTTGGCATCTTTTGTTATATCCCCGACTGATCCGTAGATTCCACCCTCAAACAGATTGTCATAACCCAGAATACGGGCTTCATTTTTTACATCTGCCTCATCAGTACCGCTGGCAAGGTATAGCTTAATCCCTGCCCCATATAAGCTTTTCAGGAACAAAACGGAATTTTTCATTGTAAAATCTTCCAGGCCAAGCTCTCCCCTGGCAATCCGGGCCTCCCTGCTTCTTACCATCTTCAGCAGCTCGTTATTATAAATCTCTTTATAACCAAATTCATCAAGAATTTCATCTTCAGGCACCAGTCCAAACTCCCGTACCAGATCCACAAGGCCTTTCATCTGTGCCAGTGTTTGTATTCCTGTTGTTTTATCAATAAAATCTGATACCCTCGAATGTACTTTGTGATACTGCGCTTCATCAGCTTCTTTGAACTTTCTGCCGAGAATAGCTTTTATCATCATTGGTTCCATGATCTGTTCCCACCCTTCACGTAATGTAGAGATAGTTCCGTCATGGTCAAATATAGCATGGGTTATCTTCAAATCATGGGGTAACTCTCCAACCAGCTCAATTTCAGTTTCCTCAAAATATTTTGCGTGCCTGATGTCCTCTGCAAGCTCCGGACTGTAAATAAAATCGGCATTATCACCTATCTGAAGTATCTCCGATGGAGAGGCTGTGCCTGTCTGAAACAACTTTTGTACTGTAACCCCGGCAACATAAGTGCCAATTTCAGCTGCTTCCTCCATACTGTATCCTGCAGCAAGGGCCGAAGCGGCACCTGCCAGGTAGCTGTCGCCTGCACCTACCGTATCAACTCTGGAGAGGATCATCAACCCGCAGACATCTGTGGTTTCACCTTTATCATTAATTATTACCGAGCCTCTTTCCCCTCTGGTAATAAAGAGTGGTTTGCCATACTTTCTGAAAAGCTGAACAGCAGCTTCTTTAACCTCCGAATAGAGGACAACATCTCCGGGCTCTTTCATTTTTCCACAATGAACAGCTGCTTCTGTATCATTCATTTTCCTGTATGCCCCATCATAAAAATCGCTGAAGTTTCTGCTGTCAGCTATAAATATCTTTTCAGGAAACCTGCCAATCAGCTCAACCAGTTTTTTTCTAAAATACTGAGTGTGAATCCCTGATATAACCTGCTCATTTATAATTACAAGGTCTGCCTCCGGAATACCTGAAGTGAGTCTTTCTATCAGATGGTCGGCTGTCAATTCGGACAGCTGGTTGAAGTTACCAAAATCGATTCTGTTCTGCTCTGCATCAGAAATATATGGCTTGGTATAAACATGAGTAGACCAGTTCTCCACCTGAACTATCAGGTTCTTTGTTCCAATCCCTGTCTCATTCATTAACTTTACCATCTCATTGCCAAAAGGGTCAGCGCCAATAACTCCGTAAGCACGGACATCACTAACACCCATGGCAGCAAGGTTACTGGTTACATTCCCTGCTCCCCCGAGGGAATACCTTTGATTCTTTACCGGATGGGTAGGCAGGCCGGTCTCCACAGAAATTTCACTTTTTGATTCATCTATAAACCAATAGGCATCAAGACAAAAATCCCCGATTACTGCTATACTGACCGATTTAATATCTTCAATTATCTTTTCTAACTTTTCTCTGTCCATTTTTATTAAATTCTGTCCGAAAAATTTATAAACTAAAAAACTCCTCTTCAACTATCTGGCAAATGGCATGGTATACCGGGAGGTGTAACTCCTGGACCAAAGCTGTCGCTGTTTCAGGCACATTGATTAAAACATCACACTCTCCTTTCATTTTACCACCTGTGGCACCTGTCATTGCTATAGTCTTTAATCCCATAGCTCTGGCTAAAGTCAAAGCAAACAATACATCTTTCGAATTGCCGGAACTGCTCAGACCAAGCAAAACATCCCCCTCTTTTCCGTACCCTGTTACCTGCTGGGCATAAACAAGATCACCATTAATATCATTTATTATCGCTGTAAGCAGGTCTGTGTGGGCTGAAAGGGAAATTGCCGGAAGTCCCTGTTGCAGGTTTTTGGTGAGCATGTCTCCGTATTCGGGCGACAGCGATCTTATTTTATTCTGCAATAATTTATCCAAGGGCCGCTTTTTCATAAAACCCTTCATGAGTTCTCCGGCAATATGTCCGGAATCTGAACTACTCCCTCCATTTCCGCAGATTAACAATTTGCCTCCGTTTCTATAGGAGTTGATAATTATACCGGCAGCCTCCTTTAAATTTGACTTAATAATACTCAATTCGCCATGCCGGATGAATAACTGATCCAAAATTTGATTCATTTTTCAGTCTTTAATAATCATTACTGTATAAAGCTACGCACAATGCGGCATAATCACCTACCGATTCACCCAACATGGCAGGTTTTATTTTACAGGCCTCAACAGCTGCAGGTATTGCCTCCTCTTTCAATAATCTTTCAACGTGAGGCCTGAACATAGATTCGTTACGGGCGTAGATACTACCGATAACAATACATTCAGGATTGATAATATCTATCAGAACAGCCAGTCCCCTGCCCAGGTATTCAGCTGAAATTTTTATTATCTCATCAGCTACGGGATTACCATCTCTGGCTGCCCCGGCAATCTCCCTGGCTGTCAGCTCCCCCGATTCTGTAAGATCTTTGCAAAATTCAACATCAATGCCTTTATCTGTTTTTTCTTTAACGATTTTCTTTGCCAGTTGGGCTATACCCCCTCCACTGCAAAAACCCTCAAAAGATCCCGCTTTACCAAAACCTACAGGCCCGTCTGTTGCAAGGCGGACGTGCCCCACCTCACCACCAAGGTCGTTAGTTCCCGTATAAAGCCTGCCATTAAGAATCAGTCCCGAACCCATGCCTGTCCCGAATGTAAGGAATATCATGTTTCGTGTTCCCTTTCCCGCACCCATCAGCCATTCAGCCAGTGCACATGCATTGGCATCATTCTGAACAGATACAGGAACACTATACCTCTTGCTAAAAATTTCCACAATTGGAATCTGGTCCCAACCCGGAAGATTGGGAGGTGAAAGAATAATACCTTTCTCTGAATCAAGAGGCCCGCCGCAGCTAATGCCAATCCTGCTTAACCGCTCTTTTGGCAGATGGAGGAGAAGTTCATCGATCTTCTCAAAAAATTCAGCCAGTATGTTATTAACGCCTCTTTCCGTTTTTGTATCGAACCTGACTTTGCGAAAAATATTAAACTGGTCATCTCCTGCTATTACAGCACACTTAGTACCTCCGATGTCAAGTCCGATGTAATATTTATCGATTATTTCCTGCATATTTTATAGTATTAACTTAGGATTACCCTTCACTGGTCAGACATATTCCTGACATACCAGGATACCCATAAAATATAAAGCATACATGCAGCTATGATGCTCAAACTTACCACAGGTCCCAGGAGAGTGCTTACCAATCCCATAACCAGGGGTATCACCGCACCCCCTGAAACCGCCATGATTAAAAGTCCGGATATCTCATTTGCACGGTCAGGTTTTTTCTTCAAGGCAATAGAAAAAATTACCGGGAACATACTCCCCGCACCCAGTCCCAGAATAAATATTGAAACAAAGGCTAAATTTACATATGGTGCCATGATCACCCCGGCAACGCCTGCCAGCGCCAACAAGGCAATTATTAATAAGAACAGCCCCGGACGAATGAAATTCAATACAACCGCTCCAAGAAAACGGGCAATTGTCTCACCTGCAAAAAAGATGCTGATACCCAGCGCTGCCCTTTCAAATGCAATGCTGTACCTGGCAACCAGGACATTGGCAATATTGGTATTAACAGCCACTTCTGCTCCCACTATCAAAAATATTGACAAAGCCATCAGTGCGATGAACCTGTTTCCCAATAATCCAAAACAGGAGGAAAAAGAGGCCGGTTTGCGGTCAGGTTTTGACTCTGTTATCTGAGTGGCAGAAAGCCAGACCGCAGCGGCTATTGAAGTAATACCATAAACAGCAAATACCAACCTCCATTCGCCAAATGAGACGGCAAAAAAAGTTGCAATTAACGGACCTGAGAATGAAATTACAGCCTTTATAAACTGCGAGGTACTCAGGTAACTGGGAAGTTTCTCTGAAGAAGAAACATCCTGCAGCAGGGGATTTGCCGACACCTGGATCACTGTGTTTCCAATTCCTAAAAGAATGAATGAAGCAAACATCATCCCGAAAGAGTAATGGACAAAAGGTAAACCCAGTCCGGCTGCCTGGATGACCATTCCCAGATTCAGCATATTCCTCTTTCCGTAACGGTCCTGAAGTATACCTGCCGGAACAGACAATACAAAAAACCAGAGAAGCACCATCATGGGAAGAAACTGGACTATGAAATCTGAAAGTTTAAAGTCCTGTTTAATGTATCCTGTGGCCACACCGATTATATCAACAAATCCCATAACCACGTATGACAGGAATACCGGAAGAAGTTTACCCCAATTTACTTTACTGCTGTTCATAAATTTTAGTTTAAGTCTGACAATACTGATCTATTTTCTTATCAAAAACCGAACAATTTGCTAAAATTAAGATAAATCAAAAACATAAACCATATATTGCAGCGACAAATTAATAGATATTATTGCTTCAGATACTTAAATTGTCTGAGAAACAAGCTGTATCCTTTTAATTATAATGATAATTTTGTCTGATATATAAATAGAATATCTTTTATTGTCAATACCATGTATTATATTCTTAAAAATTTCAGGTTCCCACTATTATTACTGTCAATTCTTTCAACCAATTTGTTGTCATCACAGGTGAAAGAGCCTGCTGACCATGTAAATCCCTTCCTTGGAACTGACTTTTTTGGCCATACCTATCCCGGAGCTGCCCTGCCGTTTGCAATGGTTCATCTAAGTCCCGACACCGGCACTGAAGGATGGAAGCATTGTGCAGGATATGTCCACTCTGCGGGTTCAATCATGGGATTCAGTCATACTCACTGGAGTGGAGTTGGTATGGTAGACGGCGGGGACATCCTTCTCATGCCTGTAACCGGTAATAAATTGTATATTACCCCGGGAAGTGAAGATGACCCGGATAAAGGCTACAGGTCACGTTTCAGTCATGAAAACGAACAAGCATATCCCGGCTACTATTCAGTTTTTCTGGATGATTACGGAATATCTGCAGAGCTGACTTCCACTACCAGAGTCGGCTTTCACAGGTACACTTTCCCAAAAACTGATAATGCAAGGATCATCATTGACCTGGGACATAAAATAGGAAAAAAGAATGAATATGACTCCGCAAACATCAGAATAACCGGTGACCGGTATATTGAAGGTGAAAAAACCGACGGACCCGGTAAAATATATTTTACGGCCGAATTCAGCAAGCCATTTTTTTACTATGGCACTTTTGATGCCGGTTATGCCACACCCGAATCCGGATCCGGTATTTTCCCATACAAGAACGGGGAGAAAGGCCGCGATACAGGGGCATTTGTTACCTTCCGGACAGACAGTGCAGAGGTGATCATGGTAAAGGTTGCAATATCATATACAGGCATTGAAGGAGCCAGGAAAAACCTGGAAAATGAATTGCCTCACTGGGATTTCAACAAGGTAAAAAACGACGCACATAAAATTTGGAATAACGAACTGTCAAGAATAAAAATAGAAGGTGCTTCCGAAGATCAAAAAGAAATTTTTTATACGGCGGTCTATCATTCACTTCTTGCGCAATATATCAATCAGGATTTTGACGGCAGCTATTTCGGGGCTGACGGTAAAATTCATGTTGCCCGCGATTACAATTTTTACGGATCCTTTTCCTGCTGGGACACATACCGGTCACAACATCCTCTTTTGACACTCATTGCCCCTGACCATGTAAACGATTTCATTAAATCGATCATCGTTAAAACAAAAGAGTACGGATGGCTGCCGGCACAGCATTTCCAGAATGTTTTCGGAGAAGGTATGGTAGGTGACCACCTGGTTCCGGTTATTGTGGATGCTTATGTGAAAAATTTCCGTGATTATGATGTGGATTTTATCTACGGGGCAATGAAGAAAAAAGCCGTTGAGTTGCCGCAGCCACCTGTATCTGTGGAGGCAGGGAGGTCAGGATTGACCTATTATACAGATCTGGGCTATATACCCGCTGACAAAGTAACAGAATCAGTTCCCAAAACTATAGAATTCTCTTATGACGACTGGTGTATTGCACAAATGGCTAAAAGTCTGGGACACCAGGATGACTACAACCTGTTCATAAAACGGGCAGGATGCTATAAAAACCTCTGGGATGAACAAAGTGGCTTTATGAGGCCCAGAAACCTTGATGGTTCGTGGCTTGAACATCAAAAAGGCAGGGAACAGGAAATTTTAACCGAGGGCAGCCACTCATGGTATAAGTATTTCGATCCCCTCCTGGTTGGGAGAAGGCCATACAGGCATTATACAGAATCAAATGCCTGGCAATATCTGTGGGCTGCACAGCATGATATTGAAGGATTGATAAAACTCATGGGAGGTAATGACAGCTTTGTGGCAAAGCTGGATTCTTTCTTCACTGCCAGTCCGGTGATTACACCACCAAAATATGTGGGAGTTGTAGGCACGATCGGACAATATGTACATGGTAATCAACCATCCCATCATGTTGCTTACCTCTACAATTATGCCGGCAAACCCTGGAAAACACAGGAAAGGGTAAGAGAGATAATGGATAAACTATACAGGCAGGGCCCGGGGGGACTCTGCGGAAATGAAGATATGGGGTCATTGTCTTCGTGGTATATCCTCAGCGCAATGGGTTTCTATCCTGTAACCCCGGGTTCACAAGTATATATGATCGGGAGCCCCCTCTTCGGTAAAGTTACTGTTAAGGCGGGAGACCATTCTTTTACCATCCTTGCCCATAATAATTCTCCGGACAACAGGTACATAAGATCAGTAACATTAAACGGTGAACCCTTAAACAGAAGCTGGTTGCTGCACAATGAAATTATTAACGGGGGACTTTTAGAATTCAATATGGGTCCACAACCTGACAAAAACAGGGGCAGGAATTTTAAAAATTTGCCATTGTTAACCCCTGAAAATTAAAAACTTTTATCTATTTTTGCACCGTTAATTTTAAACCGTTGTAAATCCGTTATTTAAAATACGGCCTTGCGGGTTAAATATTGTATCATATAAATTATTTAAAAATGTACTTAACTTCAGAAAAGAAACAGGAATTTTTCAGCACTTACGGCAAAAATGAAAAAGACACAGGTAGTTCCGAAGGACAGATAGCTCTGTTCACCTATCGTATTAATCACCTTACCGGGCATCTTAAGCAAAACAAAAAAGATCACAGCACAAGACGTGCACTTATAAAACTGGTTGGAAAACGCCGCAGGTTGTTAGATTATCTTAAAAATACAGAAATTGACCGTTACAGGTCAATAATTGAAAAATTGAATTTACGTAAGTAAAAAAATAGTTGAGGGGGTGCCGTAGTTTCTTTTCGTCACCCCTTTCTTTACAAAAAAACCTCACCACCCATTTTATTCAAATAATTATTTATTAACAAATTATGGTAAAAATATTAACCAAAACAATCGAAATGTCAGATGGCAGATCGATAACCGTAGAAACCGGGAAACTGGCCAAACAGGCTGATGGTGCGGTTGTAGTAAGGATGGGTGATACCATGTTACTGGCAACAGTTGTCTCAGCAAAAGAACCAAAGGAAGATATCGATTTTATGCCTCTTTCAGTTGATTATCGTGAAAAATTTTCTGCTGCCGGGCGATTCCCGGGGGGATTCCTGAAAAGAGAGGGCCGGCCTTCGGATGATGAAATTCTTGCTGCAAGGCTTGTTGACAGGGCTCTGAGGCCTCTTTTTCCTGAAAATTATCACGCTGAAACTGCAGTAATGATCTCGTTGGTCTCGGCAGACACAGAAGATTTGCCTGATGCACTGGCCGGACTGGCAGCATCGGCAGCAATTGCAGTATCAGATGTTCCTTTTGAAACACCGATTTCAGAGGTAAGGGTAGGAAGGATAAACGGGGATTTTATAATAAATCCGACTCATACACAACTCGAACAGTCTGATATAGATATTATGGTGGGTGCATCCTCCAAAAATATAATGATGGTTGAAGGGGAAATGGATGAAGTTTCTGAAGCTGACCTTCTTGAAGCAATAAAATTTGCTCACGAAGAGATTAAAAAACATTGTAAGGTTCAAGAGGAAATGGCAGCCGAACTGAATATTACCAAGAGGGAATACTGCCATGAGACAAACATTGAAGAGCTGAAAGATAAAGTTCATTCCGATCTTTATCAAAAATGTTACGATCTTGCCAGACAGCAAATTAAAAATAAAAGTGATAGGCTTGATGCTTTTAAAAACATTCGCGACGAATATATTGAAGCATATAAAGAGGCAAACGCCGAAACTGAAGATATTGATATTGAACTTCATGAATCCCTGATAAAAAAATATTTTCATGAAATAGAAAAAGAGTCAATGCGCCGTATGATACTGGATGAAAGTATCCGTCTTGACGGCCGTAAGACATATGAGATCAGGCCAATCTGGGGCGAAGTTGATTATCTTCCCGGAGCTCACGGCTCTGCCCTGTTTACCAGAGGTGAAACACAGTCGCTTACCTCAATTACCCTCGGCACCAAAATGGATGAAAAAATTATTGATAATGTAACAGTGCAGGGAAAAGAAAAATTTCTGCTTCATTACAATTTCCCTCCTTTTTGTGTGGGTGAACCTACTACCCCCAGAGGACTTTCACGTCGCGAAATAGGACATGGCAACCTGGCCCACCGCGCCCTGAAAAGAATGATACCTGAAGATTTTCCCTATATTATCAGGGTGGTATCTGACATACTTGAATCAAATGGTTCATCATCAATGGCAACCGTTTGTGCAGGTACAATGAGTATGATGGACTCCGGAATGAAAATAAAAAGGCCGGTTTCCGGAATTGCCATGGGATTAATAACTGATAAAAATTCTGAAAAATATTCCATTCTGTCTGATATCCTTGGTGATGAAGACCACCTGGGCGACATGGATTTCAAAGTTGCAGGAACAGAAAAAGGAATCACAGCCACACAAATGGATATCAAAGTCGACGGACTGCCTTATGAAGTCTTGTCCCAGGCTCTTGAACAGGCCAGGGAGGGAAGAATGCATATCCTGGGTAAAATACTGGAAATCATTCCAGAACCTCGTGCTGATTACAAACCTAATGTTCCAAGGATTGAAGTAATTAAGATACCTAAAGATATGATTGGCGCTGTAATAGGGCCGGGAGGAAAAATAATTCAGGCAATCCAGGAAGAGACAAATACAGTAATTGTGATAGAGGAGATAGACGACATCGGCTTAGTCGAGATATCAGGGGTTGGTATTGAATACATAGAAGCTGCCAAACAGAGAATTAAAGCGATTACCGCTATTCCGGAAGTGGGTGAAATCTATAACGGAACGATAAAATCATTAGTCTCTTTTGGAGCCTTCGTCGAGATACTCCCGGGGAAAGATGCCCTTCTTCACGTTTCGGAAATGGACTGGAAACGAGTTGAGTCACCGGAAGATTTGTTCAAAGTGGGTGATAAACTCGAAGTCAAGCTGATAGGTGTCGACGAGAGAACCGGAAAGTTAAAGCTCTCCCGTAAAGCATTATTGCCTAAACCGGAAGGTTTTTCCGAACAAAAAAAGCAAGGTGACCGTTACCCGCGACAGGATAACAGACAAAAACCTGACAACAGGCGGGATAACCGGAATTTTCGCCATAACAAATAGTAAAGGCTTTTTGCGGTTCCTGGAAAGTAAAAAACCAACATAAATAGTTGGCAGGCCAGATACCAGTGGTTGATCATTTTTTGGATCTGTTGATAACAGTTTACTTCAAAAATTTTGTCCGTCCACACATGGATCCATTATAAATTCAGAATATTTTTCCGGGAATAAATGAAGTGATTTTATTATAAAAAAATGCAGATTGCTTTATTAAATAAAAAAGCTTTTTATTTTTGTAAATAATTGATAAAAACATTTAAATTATTAAAATACCGGAAATCATGAAAAATC